>Ga0208190_1000015_pt1 | contig 62680 bp, 50 predicted proteins | sample June2015DPH_13_1_FD_184708 | JGI IMG/M metagenome (GOLD analysis project Ga0208190, IMG submission 184708) | Peatland microbial communities from SPRUCE experiment site at the Marcell Experimental Forest, Minnesota, USA - June2015DPH_13_10... | ecosystem: Environmental > Terrestrial > Soil >... | reverse complement strand
TGCTGGATCATGCGTAAATAAGCGGACGATCGGCTCAGGGAAAAATATGAAGACCAGGCCAACCGCACCGAGAAAAATCACGTTGTAAAATCCGGTGCGCCATACCGCTTTTTCCGCGCGTTCGGGATGACCCGCGCCCAGGTTCTGTCCCACCAGCGTAGCAGCCGCATTGCTCAATCCCCAGGAGGGCAGGATCACGAAAATCACGATACGAATGGCGATCGTATATCCGGCGAGAGCCGCGGCGCCGAAGATGCTCACGATGCGCACTAAGCCGATCCAACTGGTGTGAGCGATGGCAAACTGCAGAATGCCCGTCAGCGATACGCGGATTAGTCGCAGCAGCACATCCAAACGCAGGCGCACCTGGCGCTTCAGGATGTGAATGCGCTCGGTGCCGCGCATCAGACGATAGCACTGGTAGAGAACTCCGATGCTGCGTCCGGTGAGTGTGGCCAAAGCCGCGCCGGTCACGCCCAAGCGCGGAAACGGTCCCCAGCCAAAGATCAGGCAGGGATCGAGGATCAGGTTGATGATGTTCGAAACCCAGAGCAGGCGCATGGCGATGGCGGCATCGCCGGCGCCGCGAAAGATCGCGTTGTTGAGAAACAGCAGCAGAACGGCAAAACTGCCGCCCAGGCAAATCCTGGTGTAGCCGCTGCCAGTAGCGACGATTTCCGGGGAAGCGCCCATCAAGCGCAGCAGGTTCGGAGCAAAGAAGAAGCAAGGTACACCGATCACCAAGGACACGAAGAGGCCGAGAGCAATCGCCTGCACACCTGCGACGGCGGCGCCTTCCGGATCTTTTTCGCCGATGCGCCGCGCCACCATGGCGGTGGTTGACAGGCTCAGCCCCATACCCACCGAGAAGACCAGGCTCAGCATCGATTCCGTCAGTCCGACGGTGGCCACAGCGTTGGCGCCCAGCCGTCCTACCCAGAAGACGTCCACTACGCCGAATAGTGATTCCAGCACCATCTCCAAAACCATGGGGACGGCGAGCAACAAGATGGCGCGGTTGAGATTGCCGGTGGTGTAATCCTGGTGCGAGCCGCGAACGGCTTCCACCAGTGAGGCCCACAGGGTGTGTGCCTTTTCGGAAACGGGGGCTGTGACTTCCATAGATACCTGCGAGCTTTCCACGCCAGTCACCGAAAAAAATCGGGTGAACACGCGGACACGATTGCTAGAGACAGAACCAGAAGTCCGGCTTGCGGACTCAGAAGGATGGCGAGCTACCGCGGGTTAAACATTGTCATTGCCTTGATGCGGATCGTCGAACGGAGCGCAGGCCACGGGCAACGAGCCTTCAAATCAGAGGGGATTGTAGCGCGAAGGGACGACGGTCAACAAATGCTATTAGCGGAGCTGTTTACTTTTTTGCAAACAGCGTGACGCGCGACGTGACCGCCAGATTCTTTACCATTCCTCCGAGAACCACAGGACCGAGCGGGGTCTCGAGAAGGCCGCGGCCATCGGCTCGGGGATCGACAGTGTTCTCGTCGAGTGTCTCCCACTTGTGCCCACGCAGGTCGTAGTCAAAAGTGACGCTGGAGACTTCCGCGGGCGTGCCGTCGTAGGAGGCGCCTTTGTAATCGTGAGGGGTTAGGGTGCCACCGGAAAAATAGATCCTATGATCCCGATCTGCACCGCCGGCGGAGATGCCGAAACGAGCGGTTCCGGGATGCGCCGGCAGCTTGCTCCATTCGATCTTCGTGGGATCTTTGTGATCGATCTTGCCTAGCCAGCACTCGTCGGAAGGCAGGTAACGCGGGCCACTCGACGGGCCCGGCTTGGCGCCATCCACGACTACAATTTCTTCTTCGGCGACGCCGCCCGCCATGCCGAAGGCGGGAGTGCCGGGGAACGGCGTGGCCGGAGTCCACGTGTCCCTGTCAACGTCGTAAACCTGCACGTTGTTCACCGGGCCATTGGCAGAGCGTCCGCCGATGAGATAAACGAAGCGGTCATGAATCACACGGCGCTATCGACGGGAACCGGGATGTCTTTGCCGCGAGACCAGCGGCGCGCGCCGGGCTCATAGACGTTTACATCTGGGACCGTCATTTCAAGCCCCTGGTTATCGACAACGTATCCGCCCATGAGGATGATTAATCCCTTCGCCCCGCCAGCGGTCGCATTCAGGCGGCCCACTGGTCCGGGAACCGCGCGGCCACGGCTCCATTTTCCCGCGTGGGAAAAAGTCATTACATAGACTTGGTTCGTGACATCGTCCCAGGTTTTCTTCGGGCCAACGCCCATCAGGGAAAAGAGCTCGAAGCCGCCTTTGAGGCTGGCGACGGCGTTGCTTGAAACGGCAGCGGGCATCGGGGGGAACTTGGGCTCGTCTGCACCGAGAAGGATTAAAGGGCAAAGCGCCAACAGGGAAACGCAGAAATGTTTTTTCATTGCTGGAATATTACCGCACCGGGCCGTCTTGAGTTTTGGGGAGAAGCAATCTTCGGGACCAACTTTCAGAACCAGATTTCAGAACCAGGTGTTGCGGCGATGCTCGGGGTAGGCGTCTCCAAATGCTGCTTCTAATACGCGGGCTTCGTGGCGGGCGCGGAAAGTCTGCATGACGATGATGGCTGGCAGAAACAGCCACAACGCCGGCCGGCGGATGACCAGGACGAACCCGGCAACCAGAACCGTTCCAAACACATAGATGGGATTGCGGATTTCGATTAGTTTCCATGGGTGACGAGCTGGTGAGCCTCGGCTTTGACGGCGAAAGACTTGCCCAGCTGGTAGCCCGCGAGCGCAATTCCGGCGACGCCTGCGACGATAAGGGCCATGCCCGGGCAGCGCTGCCAATCTCATGCGCCGGGCATGGTGAACATGAACCAAAACCGTCCGCAGACGACAACGGTCTGAACTGCCGTAAACGCATAGAATTGTCGGTCTTCCATGAATTGCCTCTTCTTCTTCTCGTCTCTTTGTCTTTTCGGGCCGCCGCGGCTATTCGAGCAACCCCTGACGCACGGCGTGAATGAAGTCCGTATACGCGGGAGTTTGTCCACCAGCCCGCATCAGGCTGGCGATTTGGCCGCGATGGTATGAGGAATGGAGCACGACGTGAGTCAATATGTCTTGCACGCTGCTCGACCATGATTCGCCCTTGCTGTTTTTGTAGGAGATCTTGTGCGAGAGTGCCGCGGGAGAAAGCTGGGCGAGATATTCGCGCCACAGCTGAGCGAGCTCATCGATTTGCGCTGCGCACCGATCGAGGGCGATTTCCGGCCAGACGGGTAGGCTTTGCGGCTGCTGGCGGATCCGCTCCAGCCAGAGCCGTTCGGCGGAAAGAATGTGCGCCAGGAGTATTATCGACGGTGCTGATCCAGATCCACTGGCGATTACGGTCAGTACTTCGCGGTTCGCCCACGCAGCATAGGCAAATTGACGGCGTAGATGCTCCAGAAGATCCATGATTCAGCGACCAGGTTGAAAACCCGAGGTCGAGCGGTTCGTCCAAGCCGGACGCGAACTCACAATGTAGTTCGGGGGCGGCGCGATCTGCAACCCGTTTTTAACGGTCCTTTCACAATTCTCGGGTAGACTGCACGCTGGTTGGGCAGTGAGATACTCTCTAATAGAGATCGCCTTCTGCCCACCTAGAATGCCTCCGAATATGTCCCGCAAAGCAGTTTCATCGCGCACAACAGACCAAGAAACGGAAGTCGCTGACGGCCCGCGTCAGAGCTCGGGAACTGGCAAGAAAGCTGCGAAAAAGGGCGGTGGATCGCTCGACGATCTCACGCAAACGGCTTTGAAGGCGTTTCTCATAGCGCGGGACGCCGCCTCCAATGTGCCTGATCTGTTCACCCAATCCTCCCGGATGGCATTCCTCGCCATCAAGGAGTGCGAGCAGGAACTCGACGTAATCGAGCGCTACATCGATGAGCGGCTGCCCGCAGCCATCACGCGGGTGAGTGAAGCCCGGGCGCGCCAGTTGCTGACCAGCCTGAAATCCACGACCGATCTCGAACGAATTGGCGATCTGGTGATGAGCATGTCGCTGCGGGTGCAGGCGCGCACCACAAAAACGGCAGCTTCCGATGTGCGCCAGTTGGTAGAAATGTCGACGATCCTGCGGGAGATGCTCGATCTGGTGTATCGCGGATTCGTGGATCTCGACCTGGAATGTGCCCGCAAGGTATTGCAGATGGATAAGGATATCGACCGCGTCTGTCATGGCCTTTTCCAGAAGCACCTCACCAACCATGCCGCGCAGAGCGATCCTTCGAGCTTTGGAGTGCTGCTGATGGCGCAGGCGCTGGAGCGAGCGGGAGACCACACCACGAATCTCGCCGAAGATCTCTACAGCCTGATCGAAGGCCGCAGCCTGCGGCACGCTCCGAAGAAGCGGGCGGCAACGTAAGAAGCGGTACCCGGTTCTCAGAAACCGAGCGGCTTGCAAAATTCATCATTCGTTAACGTGCCGGCAACATAATCGAAACATTTCCAAAATACATTCTGAGACAGCAGAAGAGAATCATGTCCGGCGTTCGTCAAACCTGAACCGCTGATAATGCACCTTCCCATGGGATCTTACGAGTCGCGAGGCGACGCCGGCGTAGCTGGATTATCCCGCAGCCTTGTTTTCGTGGTTGAGGACGAAGAAGACATTGCCCGGCTGATTTCCCATAATTTGCTAGCCGCTGGCTTTGAGGTGCAGAGCTTCATCGGCGGCGCATCCGTGGTTTCGGAAGCCTTGCGGGAGATGCCATCGCTATTCCTTCTGGACGTGATGTTGCCGGGTGCGGACGGTTTTGACCTTTGCCGCCAGATTCGCCAGACGGCACCTCTTTCGGCGACGCCCATTATCTTCCTCACAGCCAAAACCGCCGAGGCCGACCGCGTCAGGGGGCTCGAATTGGGTGGGGACGATTACATTACCAAGCCTTTCAGCCCACGCGAACTGGTGGCCCGGGTGCGCAGCGTGCTGCGAGGTGTTCGCCAGCCGGCGATGGTTCCGGAAGTGCTACGTGTGGGCGATCTGGAAATCGATGCAGCTTCGATGACCGTGCAGGTGCACGGCCGGCCGATACTTACGACGGTGCGCGAGTTCCGTTTGCTGGAATGCTTGGCCAGTCGCGTCGGCCGCGTGCTCACCCGCGACCAGTTGCTCGATGCGGTGTGGAAAGAGACCCCCTTTGTCACGCCTCGTTCGATTGACGTTTACGTGCGCCGGCTGAGGGAAAAAATTGAGACTGATCCTCGCCACCCGCGGTATCTCAAGACGCTGCGCGGCATCGGTTACCGATTCGAGTCTCCAAAGTAAAGAACTAGTTGTCAGTTCTCAGTTCTTGGTTTCCCGTCCAACCTGATTTCTACTCGCCACTCGCGATGCGATACCTAAAGGCTCACTTCTCGGAATGAAGGCTCGGTTTTACTGAGAACTTGAGAACTGAGAACTGAGAACTGGTGTCTTGGTTTATCCTGTCGTCTAACCACACTCGAAATTGCAGCCAACCATGACCCGGCCCAAACCGCTGTGGAAAGCGGACGATCAAAAAGCCCGCTTGTCCGAACTGACCGCGCAATCGGACGATTCCGCCAAAGATCACGCCTTGCGGCGGGATGTGCGCTCTTTAGGTGCGTTGCTCGGTCGAGTGTTGGTGGAGCAGGCGGGTCCAGAGCTGTTCGATACTGTCGAAGAGTTGCGACGGCTGATGATTCGGCACCGCGAGCGGGTCGCGCACAGTCCTGCGGCTGGGGGTCACGGGGAACTCATGGTCCAGGCCCGGGCCATGATTTCGGAGATGGATGTGACGCGCGCTTATCAAGTCACGAAGGCGTTCGCGATTTATTTCGAGTTGGCGAATCTGGCGGAGACCAACCATCGCAAGCGCCGCCGCCGGGCTCGCCAATTGCACCGGCAACGGGCGCTGCCCGGATCGTTCCACGGAACTTTGCTGCGCATGAAGGAAGCTGGAATGTCGCCCGAGGCGGCGCTGGCGGCTCTACGGCAAATCGTGATAACCCCAGTCTTCACAGCCCATCCCACGGAAGTGGCCCGTCAGACGATATTGGTGAAGCGTCGTCGCATTGCCGAGCAACTGGAGAGGCTCGATCGTCTTCCGCTCACCGTGGGTGAGGCCCTGCGATGCGAGCAGATCATTCACGCCGAAATTGCCGCGCTGTGGCAGACCGACGAGGTGCGGCAGACTAAACCCACCGTCGACGATGAGATCCGCATGGGCTTGCGATATTTCCGGCTCTCGCTATTTGAAACGCTGCCTCGAATTTATGCCGAGGTTGCGGAATCGATTCATGATGTTTACGGAACCCTTCTCGACGTGGCGGAGTTGCCGAACCTGCTGAGTTTCGGATCCTGGATCGGCGGCGATCGCGACGGCAATCCCCTGGTCAAGGCCGAACACGTCAAGAATGCGCTTGAGCTGGCACGAACGGTGATTCTCCGCGAATACATCCGGCGCGTGGAGTTCCTGAGCGACTGCCTGAGTTCGTCGTTGCGGCAGGTGCGAGCTTCCTCGGACTTGCTCTCGCTGCTGGCGCGGTATGAACGCTCGATGCCCGGCGTCACGATGCTCTGGGGGCCGGGAAATACCGTGGAGCATTACCGGCGATTTCTTTCCTACCTGGGTCGTCGCTTGCAGAGCAGCCGTGAAGGCCCTGGTACTCGAGACTCGTATCAGCAGGCGACGGAGTTTGAGTCCGACTTGCTGGTGCTGCGCAGCAGCCTGATGTCGAATCGCGGTGAGCGGCTGGCGGTGGCTTTTGTCGATCCTTTGTTGCAGGAACTCCGGACGTTTGGCTTTCATCTGCATGTGCTTGATATCCGCCAGCATGCGCGTGTGCACGCCGAAGTTTTGCAAGAAATTAGTGCACAGAAGATCGACGCGAGAAAAGCCGAACCAAGAAATCCAGAATTAAGGAAGACCAAATTAAGAAAGTCTGAATTACGTGAGACCGCACCGGCCCCGGCGGCAGGTGCCACTTTGCCCGATAGCGCCGAGAGGGGATCTCCTCAGACTCGGGAGTTGATCGATACGTTCCACACCATCCACGAGCTCAAACAGACCTACCCTGCACGGTCCATTCGTCAGTACATCATCAGCGGGGCGGAATCTGAGGAGGATGTGCTGAACGTGGTCCGTCTGGCAAAGGCTTGCGGGGCCAGCTTGGCTGGGTCGGGCGACGATGGAAACGTAGCAGATCCTGGGCTCATGCCGGTGCCGCTGTTCGAGTCGATTGAATCTTTGCGCGCGGCTGGTGGCGTGATGCGGCAACTCTGGCGAAATCCGGATTATCAACCGCTGCTCGATTCCTGGGGACGATGGCAGGAGGTGATGCTCGGCTACTCCGATTCGAACAAAGATGGAGGAATGCTGACCAGCACATGGGAGCTGCACAAAGCGCATCGCGATCTGCATCACGCGGCGCAAGAATGCGGAGTGCAGTTACGTCTCTTCCATGGCCGTGGAGGGACCGTGGGGCGCGGCGGCGGGCCTACGCACTCGGCGATCCTGGCGCAGCCGGAAGGCTGCTTTTCCGGGCGCATCCGCATCACCGAGCAGGGAGAAGTTCTCAACTGGAAGTACGCCGATGCAGTGCTCGCGGAATGGAATCTGGAATTGATGATCGCGGCCAGCCTGGAAGCGCTCGCACGCCCGGGCGCCTCAAAGGCGAAAGATCAGACGCGCTGGGAAGAGGCGATGGAGGAGATGTCGCAGGAAGCCTACCGCGTCTATCGCCGCGACATCGCGGAGAACGAAGACGTGCTGGAATATTTCGAGCAGGCCACGCCAGTTCATGAACTGGACGCGGCGCGCATCGGCTCACGGCCTTCCCGCCGGACCAAGGGCCGCCGACTGGAGGATCTGCGAGCGATTCCGTGGGTGTTTGGATGGATGCAGAGCCGCCACGCGGTGCCGGCGTGGTATGGCGTAGGCCACGGACTCGAGAGTTTCGCCAAGAAGGGGAAAAGCCACGTGCGGCTGCTGCACGAAATGCTAAAGAAGTTTGCCCTGTTCGGGGATTTGATCAGCAACGTCGAACTCGGTATGGCCAAAGCGGATCTACATATTGCTCGCGTTTATTCCGGGTTGGTAAAGAGTGCGGCGTTGCGCGCACGAGTCTTCGTCATGCTGGAAGATGAATTCTTGCGGTCCCGAAAAATGATCCTCAGCATTTCCGGTCAACGCGAGTTATTGGCTCGCAACCGGGTGCTGGCGCGCTCGATTCATCTGCGCAATCCTTACGTGGATCCGATGAGCCTGATTCAGGTGGAACTTTTGCGGCGCAAGCAGGCGGGGCAAGAGGCGCCGGAGCTGGAATATCCCCTGGGGGCGACCATCAACGGCATCGCTGCCGGACTGCACAACACGGGATAAGTTCGGACCTTCTGCTAACCACGAGGCTTGCGGGCCGTCTGTAGTATGTTGTTCTACGTGAAATGTGGGAGCGCGCACTTCCTTCTTTCGTAAGACGGAAGCGGCGCGTATTGGTGTGGGCATCTCAGATGTTCGTGCCTATGGTGTCATCGTCATTTTTTCTTCCATCCCGTTCACTTCGTGAAAGAGGCCGCATGCCTATATCCAGAATCATCGTTGGTCTTCTATTGCTGATCTTGCCACTCGCCGTGCTTGGGCAAGATGCGAAAATTAATTCCGCCGCCGCAACCACCGCGAACGACGAAACAAAAGACGCTCCTAAGCTGGATCATTTCGATCCGAACCTGGTCGACAAATCGCTGAATCCTTGCGACGACTTTTACAAATACGCCTGCAATAAATGGATCGCCGCCAATCCCATTCCAGCCGACCAGGTGTACTGGAGCACGGGAGGCGGTTTGGAAATGTGGAACGATAACGTACTGCGCGAGACTTTGGAAGCTGCCAGCAAGAATGATCCCAAGCGCAGCGCGGTGCAGCAGAAGATTGGCGACTACTGGGCGGCCTGCATGGACGAAAGTGGGATCGAAGCGGCCGGTTTGGCGCCGCTGCAACCGGAACTTAACCGCATCGCCGCGCTCAAGTCCAAGCAGGAGATTACTCTTGAAATCGCGCATCTCCATCGTCTGTTTCCGGGCGCCTGGGAGCAGAGCGACAATCAGACGGATGCACCATTCTTTGGATTTACCGGCCAACAGGACTATGACGATGCTTCTAAAGTGGTCGCGCAGATCGATCAGGGCGGCCTTAGTTTGCCGAATCGCGACTATTACATCAACACCGATGCGAAATCGGGAGAGACTCTGGGGAAATATCGCGCCCACGTGCAGAGGATGCTGGTGCTGGCAGGCGAGACGGGGGCGCAGGCCGGCGACGATGCAGCTACCGTGGTTGAACTGGAAACCGCGATGGCTAAGGCGCAAATGGATAACATCAAGCGCCGCGATCCCAAGAACATCAACAACAGAATGAGCCTGGCTCAGATTCGCGAACTGACTCCGTCCATCCAGTGGGATGTTTACTTGAGGGCGGTGAATGCTCCGGCCAGCGATCACTACATCGTCACTTCGCCTGATTACTTTCGCACGGAAGACAAGCTGCTGACAGAACATCCTCTGGAGCATTGGAAAGTCTATATGCGCTGGCAGGTGATTCATAACGCCGCGCCCTATCTGACTAAGGCGATGGTGGATGAAAACTTCAACTTTTTCTCCCGAACCTTGGCCGGTCAGGAGGAAGAACTTCCGCGTTGGCGGCGCTGCACTCATTGGGCGGACCGTGATTTGGGAGAAGCTCTCGGGCAAGCTTATGTAGACCAGGCTTTTCCGCCGGAGAGCAAGGTGCGCACCCTTGAAATGGTGCATGCCATTGAGCGCGCCATGCACGACGATATCGAGAGCGTGAGCTGGATGACGCCCGCGACCAAGGAACAGGCCATTATCAAGCTGAAGGGAATCGAAAACAAGATCGGATATCCCTCGAACTGGCGCGATTATTCGAGCTTGAAAGTCACTCGCGACAGCGACCTGGGCAACGTGGAGCAGGCTTCGGCGTTCGAATTTGAGCGCTGGGTGGGGAAGATCGGCAAACCCGTCGACCGCAGTGAGTGGACGATGACGCCGCCGACCATCAATGCCTACTACGATCCGCAATTGAATACGATCAACTTTCCCGCTGGCATTCTGCAACCGCCGTTTTTCGAGAAGAACATGGACGACTCCGTGAATTATGGCGCCATCGGAATGGTGATCGGCCATGAACTCACTCATGGGTTTGACGATCAAGGGCGCAAGTTCGACGTTCACGGCAACTTGCGCGATTGGTGGACCGCCGAGGATGCAAAACAGTACGAAGAGCGCGGCAAGTGCATCTCTGACGAGTACACGCAAGAGGTTCCCGATGCCGGCGCCGGAGTCAAGCAAAATGGCTTGCTTACGCAAGGTGAGGACACGGCGGATAACGGCGGCATCCATCTCGCGCTGATGGCGCTTGAGGCGGATCTCAAGAAACAAGGGAAATCGCTCGACGAGAAAGGTCCGGACGGCTGGACGTATCTCCAGCGCTTTTTCCTCTCCAATGCTTACTCCTGGTGCTCCAACGTGAGACCGGAAGTAGCCCGCCTGGTGGTCACGACGAATCCGCATTCGCTGCCCTTATTCCGCGTCGACAACGTGGTTTCGAATATGTCCGAGTTTGCTCAGGGGTTTGGCTGCAAGGCTGGGCAGAAGATGGTTCGGGCGAATGCTTGCCGAGTTTGGTGAGAGTGCAAATATGGAGGCCAGCCTTGGGGCTGGACCTTTTTTCTGTGTGCCGAGCATGGGCGACAGCTTAGAGGTGAAAGTCGTCTTCCCAACCTGCCCTGAAAATTTGGGTCAGACTGTAACGCGGGGTTCGAGTATGACCTCGTGTCCGAGATCTTGAAGGCGTTCGACGTAATAACGGGTGAGACGTTGGGGTTCGAGGCGGTCAAAAAAGTCGGTGCCCAGATCCGCATACTGCCTACCCTCTTGCAAGAGATAGTAGAGAATTACCAAAATGGAGTGCGCCACAGCGACGAGAGCGCGTTTCTTGCCCCGCCGTCCTGCCAGGCCTCGGTATGGGAGGCCAAGTAGCTGGTTTTTGGTGGAGCTCGCCGCCCAGGCCGCCCGCACAAGAGTCCGTTTCAGCCAGCGGTTGCCTGGTGTGATACGTCGACATCCTGCGCAGGATGCATTACGCATAGCCCGGTCTGAATCCATTTTCATGCTTTGCGGATGTCGTGAAGCGACATGAACCACTGATGGAGGTGAAGGGATAGCGAAGCGCAAGGGTGAAATGACGCCCGCCGCGAGGCGGGGCCTGAAAGAAGCGTGCAGCAAAGACGCGAGCCGATGAACCAGAAACCGGATATGAGGTCTACGGTGACGGGCGAGCGAGCCAAGGATTGCGAAAGCCCCTATCCATCCAGTGCACGGGTGGTAAATCCGGCGGGTGGCGTGTCGAAGGTGGTCGAGCTTACCTCGGGAATCTGCGGCATGTCACATAACGTGAGTGAGGGTGAAGAGATCCATCCTGACCGTGCCACAGCAGTCAGCAAAGGGCGTAGTCGGTCATGCAGTCGGCAAGGATATGGAGGCACTCCAAGGCCGAAAGGCGGAGCAAACCGATAGGCCAAGCCGGGAACGATGAGCGAAGGCCCGCACCGTAGCCGGCAAGGGAAGTAAAGAGAAGGGCAAGTAAGCCGCGATCTCCGGGACGACAGACGGCAGAAAAGCCAATATTGTTTGGCCGTGCGGAGGCCAGTAGGGGTGAAGCCCCGAGGGGCATCCAGGAAGGGACCGAATCCTTCTGGCGACGCACTACGCCGAAAACCTGGCTAGTTCACACCTAGCTCAACCCGCCGAACCGCCGTATGCGGACCCGCATGTACGGTGGTGTGGGCGGGGAGGACGAGCGATCGTCCCCCTATCCTGATTTCCCGGAAAACGCCGTGACTTTCGGCGCTGCCCTGTCAGTTACTTGCGTGCCTGACCCGCCTGCTGTTTCACTGGGATTATTCCTGCAAACGAGGTAACGATGGGCGGCAATATGATCGAAGGGGCGGCATTTCTGCTGTTTGTGGTGGGAGTGTTGGTCTATGTGGTCATCCTCTACAACGAGTTGGTGCGCCTGCGCAACGACAATGACCGCGCGTGGGCCAACATTGACGTGCTGCTCAAGCAGCGTCATGATGAGATCCCAAACTTGGTGGAGACCGTCAAGGGATACATGCAGCACGAGCAGCAGACGCTGTTGGCAGTGACGCAGGCCCGAGCGGCGTCGATGAACGCGGCCAGCATCGGGCAGAAGGCGCAGGCCGATTTGAGGATGACGGAAGCGCTGCGCGGGCTGTTCGCGGTCGCGGAAAATTATCCCCAGCTCAAGGCCAACGAAAACTTTCTCAAGCTGCAGACGCGCATCAGCGAACTGGAAGACCGCATCGCCGATCGCCGCGAGTTTTTCAACGATGATGTCAACACCTACAACACCCGCATCGGCCAGATCCCCGAGGTTTTCGTGGCCAGCTTCATGAACCTGAAACCGCGCTCCATGTTTCAAGTGTCAGACGAGGACCGACGGCTGGTCGAGGTGAAATTTCAGGGCAAGGAAGCCGCAGGGGCATAGGCGGCGAGGATTCTTCGGAATGTTCTTCAGGCGCCAGTCTACGGCGACGCGGTCGAAATCGGGACGTCGGCGGTAACCACCGTGGACGGGTCGTCCCGCAGCTTGAGGTAAAGAGTCTTCCCTTTGGGTTGCGGAATCGTGAGCCCGACCTGAACAAATCCATCGGGGACGGTCACGGAGTTGGTGAAATCAGGATCGCTGCTGACGGCGTCGATCAGAAAAAGCTTGTCTCCATTCAGCGTGCATTGTTTCTCCCCATCGCGCGCGCAACGAATTCCCTCGAGAACTGGGATTCGCACCAAGGTGACCAAGGGTTGCCAGTCGCCATCAGTTCCATCCCCATCCACAGGACGAAATTTCAACGGGCCGAACGCGGTGGGCCCCAGCAACTTCATAGGATCGAGCACGGCAAAAATGGTTTTGGAATCCTGCAGGGTGAGGTTGCCATCTTTCTCGCTGAGCATCACGCGGAAGGCCTCGTCGGCCGTTGCCACCTCGATCTTCTCGGTGGAGGGAAAGTTCTCTGGCACCAGGGTCTTCAGAAAGAAATTCAGGCGCGCGTCTTGAGAAAGCTCATCCTGATTCTCCAGCCTGACCGTGGATGGAGGGCCTGACGAATCCAGCAGCACACTCTTGCTGAGCACAGTGACGCGCGGCCGAGGAGCTTCAACGGCGGTCTTCAAATCCATTGAGCGGCCGTCCTGCAGCGCCACGTGCACAGCGATGGAATCTCCGGGCTGCAGTCGCTGGGTTACCGATGCGTCATGGCAAACCAGCCTCAATTCGTCGCGCTGGTTGGCGCGAGATAAACCGTCTGGTGTGAAACGCAGGCCGCTTACGTCGATCGCTGTAACTTGATCGAGTCTGGTGCCTTTGAGCACTCCCTCGGCGTCACCGGAGTGAATATCGAAAGCGTCCAACCGTCCAGCCTCGGAGTATGTGTGCAGCGGAATTTCATCTGCCTGGCGAGTGCCCATCTTGTGGATCGTTACGGTCAGCATTCCTGCCGTAGCATTCTGCAGAGGAACCTTCACTTCCAGTTCTTCGGGCTTGGCGGTTTTCCATTCCGCTTCGATGACTTTGCCTTTTTCATCCCTCAGGCTGACGGAACGGACGCAGCAAGCATCGGGCGAGTCGAGATGCAGGGTGTCTTCGCGGCCGATGATGAGGGCGCTGGCATCTTTGGACGCGACCACCCATTGCTCGGGACTGGATCCGCGCAGCCGGAAACGAGGGCCCTCGAAGGAACGAAAGCCCCACACGCCGCGCAAGATTCCGCTGACCTCTCCCTGCAATTCGACCGACTGCATGGCCTTGGTATCGATCTCAAAGCCGCCCTGGCCGGGATCCGGTACGGCCGGAAGATCGATTCCCGGCCCGGACTTCGTTTCCACGTGCAAGACGAAGTTGTGCGCCAACTCCGTGGCGAACACCAACGGGGCCCCGCCAGCAGGCAAGACGAGGGAAGGTTTATCGATGCAGAAGATTTGCGCAGCATCGATGGGGCGCAAAGGCGGATTGGCCGCCGGCAGAACCAGTGGAAGAGCGATCACAATAACGGACTTGGGGTTCCGGAAAGAAGGTGGCGTGTTCAGACGAAGATTGAGATTGTCCTTCTGCGGCAGCGCCAGCGCAGGAATGTACTGATATTGCGCCGTGTGCGCCGTGCCCAGGATTCGAACCACGTCCACGACTGCGCCGACATAAGCGCTGTAGTATCCTCCGCCCGCGGTCGGAGTGGCGCTGACCTGCACCAGCAGGTCGCTGGATGGTCCAGAACTAAGAGTTGCGACCATGGTCTGACTGTGAGCGTCGTCGAGAACAAGCTGATCCGTATTCTGGATAAGGCAGGGAGCCTGCTGGGCGCTGGGTTTGTCAAAACACTGCTGGTCGAGGCGCATGTTGAGGCTGCGCGCCAGCAGAGCGCTGCGCGCCTTCATCTGCTCGGGATCAGACGATGCTGCCTCACGAACGGAATCAAGATATTTTTCCAGGCGCTGGCGATCGAGGCTGGCTTGCTCCAGATCCTGCGCGGCGCGCACGAAGGCTCCGGGCTTGCCTCGGACTGCGCTGCGCAGGGTGGCGAACGCGCCTCCGGTTTCCGGCGCCAGAAACACGACCGCTTCTTCGGCTCCGTCAGGAACGCTGACATAGACGCCTTCGTCGTGGACCGGCTTGCTCCACGCGTCGACGCGCGTGAACCAGGAGTCCGGCGGAGGATTGGTCGATCCTCGCAGGAAGCAAATGACCATCAAGTAACGCACCGATTGAGTATCCGGCAAATCGGGATGCACCCAGAGCCGGTCTCCCGCCTGGAGATTGGGAACTTCGGAGATGGGAAGCGTACGCCCGTCGCGTTGTACGCGGACATCGACCTTCGGTCCGGTCAGGTCAAAAGCGGCGGCATCGGCCCGCAGATTCGCGGGGCAGGAAAGTACAAACGACAGAGCCCAAAAAGCGAGGAAGAAAATCCGACAACGCTGGCCCGAATCAATCAAAACACACTTCTCCCTTTTTCAGAATCCAAGACAGTCATGGTGCGCGCCAACTCGAAGCGGAAAAACGAAGGAGGCGCAAACCGGGCAACTCGAGGAAAACATCGTTGCTTCATCGTACTGCGGGTTCAGCCATGAGAGCAATGGATTCGCCCCATCGACAGTGCAACGATCAGACTCGGACCGTGGTGCTCGGTCGCACCAGTAAATCTCCTCCAAAAACAAAGCGGCAGACATTCGCACGGTTTGCGAACTCCGCCGCTGATTTTTCGACGATTGCCCCTACCGCGAGCTTAGGCTCTGGCGCCAATCGCTGCCGGCTCAGGCGCAGGAACACTTTTGTCCTCGCCATTGGGCTTCTGCTGCGAAGGCTGACCACCCTTGCGAATGTCGATGCCACCCTTGAAGAACGCTCCGTCTTCAATGGAGATGCGAGCCGCGACGACGTCACCGGTGAGCGACCCATCGCTCCGGATATCAACGCGGTCGCTGGCCGTCAGATTGCCGCGGACTTTGCCGAGCACCACGATTTCGCGGGCATTAATATTGGCAGCAACCACGCCATTGCGCCCGATGGTAACGCGGTTACCCGCCAGGCTGATCGAACCTTCGACCCGGCCGTCGATGTAGAGTGACTCCGATCCAGTTACCTCGCCCTTGATCACCAGCGACTTGCCGATCGTTGCCTGGTCCGCGGTGGTGGTAGTGGCTGTTGCCGGACGCGGCGCAGCGGCAGGCTCATTCGCCATCGTAATTGCAGGCGTGCTCGGTGTATGCATAGTAGGACGCTCCGGTTCGACCGGGCGTCCGGGGGTCTGAGGCTGATTCGTCGGCTTCCACATGGGTTACACAGTTCCTTTCCTTGTTGGGATTAGGGATCACTTGCCGCACTTGCGTGACCAATCGAATTGTACTCCGCCGTCTCATATTGAGCGCTGTGGAAAACCTTTATTTTCAACAGAATTTCCTAGCATGGTACATCACTTTAGTGTCCTCCCATCGTTGGCCGTTTGGTCACTCTGGCCTCCCTTTTCGACTCTCACCGTGTAAGGATTCCCGGAACGGCAGTCACCGGTTAACGTTTCCACAGTCCTCAGGAGTATGCTGCTTGCTCAAGATTTGTCCACGGCACGATTCACTTCCATAGGAGCCAGATATGTTGGAACCAGCCACCCTCAGCCCGCCCGCGTTTGTCATTGCTCGTCCCCGGCCGGATGAGTATGCCCCCTATTATGGCCGCTACATCTCCCTGGTGCAGGGCGAGGACATTCTGGCAACGCTTGATCAGCAGCGCCGGCAGACCATGATGCTGCTTTCCGGCAAGGATGAAAAAGATGGTGACTTCCGTTACGCACCGGAGAAATGGAGCGCGAAGGAAGTTCTGGGCCATGTCTGCGATACGGAGCGAGTCTTCGGCTACCGCGCTCTGCGCATCTCGCGCGCCGACGCCACGCCGCTGGAAGGCTTCGAGCAGGACGATTACGTGCGCAACGGTCCGTTCGCTCATCGGCCATTAACGGATGTAGTTGAGGATTTCATTGCCGTACGCCGCGCCACGCTTTCGCTGCTGCGCAATCTCGATGAGGCCGCATGGATGCGACGCGGCGTTGCGAACAAGAATGAAGTCAGCGTACGCGGCATTGCTTACATCATCGCCGGGCACGAGTTGCATCATCGTGGGATTCTCGAAGAAAAGTACTTTGCGAGCCGGCCTTAGGTCATAGGTCTTAAGCTTCGGCTTTCCTGGTTCAGGAAGCTGTGGCAATATGCTAAGACCTAACACCTACGACCCAAGACCCGACTTTCCATGTCTTCGCGCGCACTCGCTGAACTGTTCCGCGGCAAAGGATCTCACGCCGATCCTTTCGCCTGTGTCGAAGATCTTTCCGCGGAATTAGCAGCGCGGCGGATCGAAGGATTTCCTCATTCCATCGGACAACTTGTCTTTCACATGAATTACTGGATGGACTACGAGCTGCGCCGCATTCGCGGCCAGCGGACTGCGTATCCTGAACACGCTTCAGAAAGCTTTCCTTCCGCCTCATCACCCTCTGATACACAGGAATGGGATCGTCTGCGGAATTGCTTTGCCGCCTTGCTGGCTGATTTCACCGCGCTGGCGAATTCATCTCCAGAAAAAATGCAGCGCCAGATCGAATCCGCGCATGATGGAGATAGGCAGGTCGCGGGAACGCTCGAGGCCGTGCTCATGCAGATGGTGGCGCATAACAGCTATCACGTGGGGCAGATCGCAATGCTGCGGCAGGCGTTGGGCGCATGGCCGCCACGCGGAGGGGGCGACACGTGGTAAGAGCAGATGGTCGGAGCGGAGGAACGATGAGAATCGCAATTTGTTTTGCGTTGTTCCCACTTCTGCTTATGGCACAAACAGGCGGAGAAGCAGATGAGCACGCGATCCGGGCGGTTATGGATCGGTTCATGGACGCATGGAATCATCACGATGCGGAAGCGTTCGCGGCGGTGTTTTCCCAGGACGCAGATTTCACCAACGTTCGTGGCGTGAGTGCGACAGGCCGAGCAAAGATAGAGGCCTTCCATGCGCCCGTTTTTGCCACCATTTTCAGCAGAAGCCACCAGGAATACACCGACATAAAAACGCGCTTCTTACGTCCCGATGTCGCAGCTGTCGATGTACGGTGGAAGATGACCGGCGCCATGGACCCCCAAGGCAACCTTCGCGAGCGGAACGGACTGCTGACATTCGTTATGGATAAGAATGCGCGACGTTGGGAAATTGTGGTGATGCACAATCTCGACCTGTCAGCGCCGCTGCCTCCGCCGAAGTGAGCGGAAGGCGTCTCTGCCCGTGGGGTATCCTTAATAGCTGGCAGCCCCGATGCTTTCCGATTCGACTATTCTGAAACACATTGCGCGCCAGCCGAAACGCTCGGCGGGATTCAAACAGCTCGTCCGCGAGCTCGGATTACATGGAGAGGCCCGCGGAGAGCTTGATGCCCGTCTGCAGAAGTTGGTCGCTGCCGGAGAACTGATTCGGATCAATTCCGACCGTTACGCCCTGCCGCAACCCGCTCCCGACAAGAATCTGGTCGCCGGGCGCCTCACCATGCACCGCGACGGTTTCGGCTTCGTCATTCCCGACGCAAGCTCTCTCAGCCCTTCGCTTAAGTCGCGGCTGGTGGGAGATATTTTCATCGCGCCCCACGCCATCGGCAATGCCATGCACGGCGATCGCGTACTGGTCGACATCGTTGCCCCGCGTCCCGATGGCCGCGCCGAAGGCCGTATCGTTCGTTCCGTGGTGCGGGGCCATCCCACGGTGGTTGGAATCTTTCACTATGGCAGCCGTCACAACTATGTGAAGCCGATCGACAGCAAGATCACGCAGGAAATCGTGATCCCCGCGGGCGCGGAGTATCCCGAGCACCAAACCGTCCAGGACGCAGGGACTGCCCAGAAAAGAAGAAAGAAAGACAGACGGTCGGTGGACCGCGTGCTCGGTAACGAGGCCGCCCAACCCTCTGCAGGGGACGATCTCGAAGGCGTGGTCGTCGACGTCGAGATCACCGACTGGCCCACGCCCACGCAGAATCCCCGCGGACGCGTATTCGAAATTCTGGGACGTCAGGATGACTTCGGCGTCGACGTGGAAATCACCATCCGCAAGTTTCATCTGCCGCATCGCTTTCCAGCGGCAACGCTCGAAGAAGCGCAGGGCATCCCCGCCGTGATCTCGACATCGGAATTGCGTCATCGCCGCGACTTCCGCGAAGTGCCCATCGTCACCATCGACGGCGAAACCGCGCGCGACTTTGACGACGCCGTCACCGTCCGCAAACTGGTCAACGGCAATTTTGAATTGCAGGTCCATATTGCCGACGTCGCCCAATACGTCATGCCTGATACCGCGCTCGATCAGGAAGCGCGGTTGCGCGGCACGAGCGTCTATTTCCCGGACCGCGCCGTGCCGATGCTGCCGCTCGAACTCTCAACCGACATCTGCAGCCTGCGTCCGCACCTTGACCGGCTTGTTCTTTCATGCGTGATGCACATCGACCCTCACGGCGAAATCATCAACTATGAGCTGTGCCAAGGTGTGATCCGTTCCGCCGAACGTATGACGTACACCGCCGTCAACGACGTCATCGAAGGCGATGCCGCCGCGCGCGAGCGGTATGCGTCGCTCGTGCCCACATTTGAACTGATGCGCGATCTCGCGCTGATTCTCAACTACAAACGGCAGCGCCGTGGATCGATCGACTTCGACTTGCCCGAACCGGTCATCGAGTTCGATGAATTCGGATTGATGAAGAGCATCACGCGATCGGAGCGCAACATCGCTCATCGCCTGATCGAAGAGTTCATGCTCTCGGCCAACGAGTGCGTGGCGCAGTATCTGGAGTCGAAACGCATTGCGTCTTTATATCGAATTCATGAAAAGCCGGATGCCAAGCGCGTCTACGACTTCGAAGTGATCGCCGCAACCTTCGGATATTCCCTCGGCGTGGGCCCGCTGCCCATTCATCGCGTGCAGTTCAAGAGCGACCGCCGTGCCGCGCGCGGTACCGGCAAGCAAGCTCAATCCATCGAAGTACCGAAGGATGTCCACATCACCCCCCGCATGTATCAGAAGCTGGCCGCTAAGATCGCAGGGAAACCGGAAGAGCGCATCGTCAGCTACCTGATGCTGCGTTCCCTCAAGCAGGCACGCTACTCGGAAGAGAACGTCGGCCACTTCGCGCTGGCGGCGCCGACTTACACGCATTTCACCTCGCCGATCCGCCGTTATCCTGATCTGATCGTCCATAGGATTTTGAAAGAAGTCTTACGTGACACGCCAGAGAGACATGACGGTGAGATTCCCGTTGGAGTGTTTCCCGCTGTCTCCAGCACTAGAGAAAAGCAGCTCTCTACCCTCGCGTCAGGCAGGCACGATGATGACTCGCCTTCACCGTGGTCGAAGCGCCGTGACCAAGCGGCATATCGCCAAGCCCACGACCCGCTGGGTGGGCCGATCTCGCTGGATGAACTCCGCAATATCGCAGAAGAGTCGAGCCAGTCTGAGCGCCGCGCCGACGACGCCGAGCGCGAACTCATGGAGTGGAAGAAAGTCAAGTTCATGCAGGATCGCATTGGCGACGATTTCGACGGCCTCATCACCAGCGTCACCAAGTTCGGCTTCTTCGTCGAACTCACCGACTTGTTCGTCGAAGGCCTGGTCCCGCTGAACACGCTCACCGACGACTATTACACCTACCACGAGAACACGCGCCAGATCATCGGCCAGCGCTCGCGCAAGACCTACAGCCTGGGACAAAGAATTCGCGTGCTCGTCGACCGCATCGATCCCGTGGAGAAGAAAATCCAGTTCGCCATCCTGGAGGAGAAACCGCTCCCCAAGCGCAAGCGAAAGAAGAGTTAAACAAGAATTATGTCGACATGGAATGGTCAGATGTTGAGGGCCGCCTTAGTGCTGGTGTGCCTGATCACGGCGATCGATGTTCGGGCGCAATCTCCTGCGTGCCTTTCCGTCTCTTTTAAAGTGGCTCTCAATGTTGGTGACAGCTTTGAACGGGAGCTGGGCGGTGGATTGCTGTTTCGGGTAAGGAGCGAGAAAGAGCCAGGCTGGTTCCTCGACATTGTTCCAGCAGAAGCGAACACAAAGGATTACGTTTACCCCGTAAATCTACCGTTGCGCTTGAATGGGAACCAGACCCTTGGCCCCGGTTATGGAGAGAGCGTCAAGTCCTCTTTAGCGCATCCGCATGAAATGCGTTTCCTGCTGAACCGATCCGACTACGATCGGGTTTTCGGCCTGATCGGGAATGTTCTATGGTCTTATCAGACCCCGGACCCCGATAAGGCGCTGTCCGACTACACCAACGCGGTAGACGAAGCAAGGAAGGGATCGCTCAAGGTTACTGTCTCTTCATACAAGACAGATCTTAAAACAGGTGCACTCACTCGCATCAAGCTGCGGGTGGAGGTCACGACCCCACCGGATTTCCAGTTTGCTCCCCACCTGAACCCTGTTCCTTGGCCCTGCCATCCCTAGACAAAATCGAGCGCGGACGGACTAAACTTCCCCGCAGGTGTTAAAATCCTTGAGTTAACCCCATCCGCCGCGGTTGCGAAGCAGCGGGTTCCTTTCTAGTCGGGACGTGGCTCAGCCTGGTAGAGCACTCGCTTGGGGTGCGAGGGGTCGGCAGTTCAAATCTGCCCGTCCCGACCATTTGTCTCATCTCTCGTCTTGCCATGGATGCTTCCTTCGTTTCTATTTCTCAATTTCACCACCCGCCCGCAGTGTGCCGCCATAACCCTGCCTCGGCGCCCGCTGCCGGAAGGGTAGAATGCAGGTTCGTGAAACTGGATGCTCGACCATGGCTCCCGCCAGCCGCATCATTAATCGTTAGGTTTGGCTTTTGGCATTGGGCGAAAACGATTCTCGTTCCTGCCTACACCGCGATGTCCCCGAGAAACGGTCTGTGGGTAACAATTCCGATCTGTATCCCACATTGGCTGGGCGCGCGCGAATTGCTTTTGCACGGTCAGGACCCCATGGCGCGGAGGTCACGCGGCAGATCCAAACCGGTTTTTACCGGGCGTCCGCTCGATCCGAAAAATCCCGGCAACCCCGCCGCTCGTGAAGCCTTTTGGGTACCCACCCTATGTCGTTTTTCTTTTTCCTAAACTGGCGGCTTACAATCAACTCCTAGTCATATCAGTTCTCCTTGTGCTCACACGGGGACACTCACAGCTTTTCGGGTCTGGCTTCTGGCGGCGAGCCATGACAAAGGCAGCCCTTGCGTGCCAAATCTGGCAATGGTTCGCGGCGACAGTCCTGGCGATTTGCCCGCTCTTTTTCTCCTCAGCACGTCTGTTGCGGAAGAGCCTCTATATTGGGTTCCTGGCTCTTCCTCTTCTGACACTGCTGGCGGTCGGATTTTTCATTCCTTCAATAAGCGCACAGAGGCCTACAGACCACTGATTCGAAACGTCCTGGACCGCGCTTCGCATGCACTTCTTATATGCCCGAACCAAGAAAGACACTTCTGACCGGAACCTTGGCTCCGCGAGAATCGGGAGAAGCTCCACTCGCGTCACGTTCGTCGACGCGCTGCTCGTCGAAGATCTTTCCAGGCACGGGAAGTAGTACGCACTCGGGGAGAATAATTATGTCGGGACAAGTCATTTTGTATTTCGAGGATCAAGCCGATGCACTACGGTTTGCGTTAGCCGCGGGCTCGGTGATGGCGGGAGATGGGACCACTACGGATGATCTGGTTCAGGAGACCGCGCGCGTCAGCCGCATACGTCTCGACGCGGCGAATGCTGGCAACCTGAACAAACCGCCGGCAGCATAGCGTAAGGATTCAGCGCTAACTGGCTCTATCCCGTGCGCCGTGCGGAGAGCAAGTTCAGGATCTCGCGCAAGCCTTGGCGGATATGCTGGATCTCAGCCGGCGACTGCGAGGGGAAAGGAATCGCCGATTGCCCTTTCTCAGTTTTTGTCTCAGAACGCAGCTGCTGGCGCGCACCTACAATGGTGAACCCTTGCTCATAGAGCAGCTGCTTGATATGCAGGACAGTCTCCACGTCCCGTCGGCGGTACATGCGCTGACCGGTGCCGCTTTTCACCGGTTTAAGCTGAGGGAACTCGCTTTCCCAGAAGCGCAGCACGTAGGCCGGTAGCCGGCACAGAGTGGCCACTTCGCCGATGCGGAAATACAGCTTATCCGGGATAAAAACTTCATCGGTCTTATTCTTACCTGCGCTTTTTTTCCTCGGGCTCATGCAACGCATCGATAGGGCGGCAGCCGCACCGTCTCCGTATTGTGACACAGGAAGGGAATGATATGAAGGATTTCGAGAGCCGGCTGGCGATCGAGATCCACCGCGCAAGATAGAAACGCCTCTCAAGAGGTGCTTCTCCCGAGAGGCAGGTTTAAATTCTTGGCCCATGCGAAGTATCGTCTCGCAGACGGTTGGTTAGTGTTTCTTCTTTTTTTTTGCCTTCTTCTTGGTTGCCATGAAGGATTCCTCCGTGAACGATTTTCCCTTGGGGCTTCGAAGGACCCGAATGCCAAAAGCCACCCAACTTGTGGTACGGGTAGCGTCCTTAACACAAGATATTGCGGCAGTATGAACGCAGTGTCAATACAATTTTGCATTGTTTGCAAGAATTCTCGCAGAGATCAAGGCGATTTTGGGATGAAGTAGCTTCAAATCGCAAGCTCCACTCCACCTTTTCGACGAAAAAAATCGACGCCATCCACCAGATCAAATCTTTCCCCTTCATTCCATGGAACGCACTAGGAGCGATACTTCATCGTTGAGCGAAGTTTTTGCACGGCAGTTTCTCCTAGGCGCAGCTCCGTTCCGAAAATGGGAAATTAGAACCCTCCGCCAGTCATAAAGCTATCGACTTTCGCGGCAATCCAACTCCAGTTGGCAAACGACGTGCACCCCACACGAGTTCGGCCTTACGCCCTACCGGTTCCTGGGCCCAGCAACCTCGCGAGTGAAAGTTGGCACTAACAGTGGCTATGAAGATGACAAAGATCCGCTTGTGGATTGAGATGCTCTTGGCCGCAAGCGCTATCGCCTGCATCGTGGCGCTCTTCCTGGCTACGCTTGGGTCCGCCGCGGGAGCAGGCGCAGGTGCCGGGGACTCTGGAACGGAACCACCGGGGCAAACTTCTGCTGCACAAACTCAGGCTTATGAGGGCATCGTTACCGATACTCGCTGTGGGGCGAAACACTCCCCTGCGGTAGGCTTGGCTGCTGCCGACTGCACTCGAGTGTGCGTCCACCGCGGAGACAGCTTCGCTCTGGTGGACGGCGACAAAACCTATACGCTCGAAGGGGAATCAGCTGCCCTTAAACGAGTGGCCGGGGAACGGGTCAGGATCACAGGCATGCTGAACGGCAACGTTATTTCAGTGGCATCCGTCGCGAGTGCGTCCTAAGGTTGAGTAGGCTTGCTTTCCACTAGCGTATTTGGAACCGCCGCGGACCCGCCAACACTGCCCGGAATTGCTGGCACCGTCGGCTGAGTGGGTGCACCGGTTCGAGCGAAGGCGCGTTCATCCCACTTGCCGAAAATCATCTTTCCAGCCGTGGTCTGCAAGACCGACGTGACCGAAACGTCGATCGTCTTGCCAATCATCTTCCGCGCGTTATCCACGACCACCATGGTCCCGTCGTCGAGGTAGGCGACGCCTTGGTTGTACTCCTTGCCTTCTTTCAGGATGAATACCTTCATGATCTCGCCAGGCAACACGATGGGTTTGAGTGAGTTGGCGAGCTCATTGATATTCAAGACCTCGACCCCTTGTAACTGGGCTACCTTGTTCAGGTTGAAATCGTTGGTGATGATCTTCCCCTCGTACAGCTTGGCCAGTTCGATCAGTTTCAAATCCACCTCGCGGACCGCGGGAAAGTCGTCCTCGACAATCTGGATTTGCAGTGTCGCCATTTTCTGCAGGCGTTGCAGAACGTCGAGCCCGCGGCGACCGCGGTTGCGCTTCAGCGAGTCAGCCGAGTCGGCCACCAGCTGCAATTCCCGCAAAACGAACTGAGGTGTGACGATGATTCCGTCCAGGAATCCGGTCTCGGCAATGTCGGCGATGCGGCCATCGATGATCACGCTGGTGTCGAGGATCTTGTAACTCTTCTTGCCTTGCTTCTCCCCTCCAAAGATTCCGCCCAACGCCGCCAGATTCAGCAGGTCGCCCTTGCTCGCGCCTACGATCAGGCCCACATAGGCCATCAGCAACATCACCAGAATTTGCAGGAAACTTTGGGTGCTGCCGGAAGGCACACTGCTACGAATCACAAGGGCAAACAGGTATGCCCCGCAGATTCCGAGGAGGCTCCCGATCGCCGCTCCGATCAGCCGCTTCAGGCTCACCGTTCGCAGCTTCCATTCGAACAGAACTATCCCGGCTCCCACCAACGCCCCTATTCCGGCATCCACTGGTTGAGACCGTCCGAAGGGAGCAATAACGTAACAGGTAACCGAAACTACGATGACAAAAAGAAGACGTACAAGGATCAAGTCCACGATATGACCTCCTCCGATGCAGCTTCGCTACCGTCTGGCGCGATGCACCGGTGCCTTGTCCTCGCAGCCCCAGGCGGGAACAGGCAAATCTGTATGCGGGGCGGCGGAAATTAGGGGATGAAGGGACGCCCCGTCCCGGCCCGTGGAGGCGTGGCCGGGAAGACTCTAGTAAGCCATCGCCAAAAGTATATACCTGACGGCAAATACCGGCGAAGAAACCTGGCGTGCTATGGTCCATCCCTGAGGATGATGCTCGCAAGGGGTTTTGCTCTTGGCAGCCTTCGCAAAGGGCGTTCTGGTCCGTCTCGTAAACAATCGTAACTTCCGCTCCCGCCCTGCGACCTTTGTGTCCAGCCCAGCTTTGATAAGGTGTAGGGCCAAAGAACGAAATGAGGACGCCTTGAAGAAACTCGCACTAGTGATGATGCTGTTGTTCTCCGCGTTGGCCTGGGCGGGTGGAGAAGCCAACCCGGCTGACTACAATATCAACGTCCGCGTCAGTTCGTCGCGCCTGAGCGACCGGGGTCTCTCAGGTTGAAGGTCTTCATTGACGGAAAGAACTGTGAACTGGATGGTGGCATCAACAACCCGTTGTTCGCGGCTATAAAGCGAGGCTCGCCAAAGATGAGCACAGGCCGGCCTACGACTCTTACCAAGTCTACGAGTTTCCCTTTCCCGACAAGAAAACCAGACAGCACCGTCTCGTTGGCATCTCGGAGTGATCCCTTCGCTGCTAGACTTCCATCATGAAAGCCTTGATGATTACAAGCTTGGCCGGCCCTGAGGCGCTCGCTGTCCAGGAAACCGCCGAACCCTCCTTGAAGCCGGAGCAATCTCTGGTGCGAGTCGCCGCCGGCGGCCTGAACTTTGCCGACTTCATGACCACCAAAGGCGGCTATCCCGGAACTCCCCCGCCACCGCTAATTGCCGGACGCGAATTCGCCGGCATCGATGAAAATAAAAACCGTAGGGTCATGGGCTACATGCAATGGGGAGCCTTCGCCGAGAAAGTCGCTGCCTATCCGCACATGCTCTGGCCCGTACCCGAGCACTGGACCGACGAACAAGCCGCCGCTTTCCCCGTAAATTATTTCACAGCCTACCTCGGATACTGGCAGGCTGGCATGGCGTCTCAGCCCATGTGGGGAAAGCCTGCCCTGAGCGAAGCCGAAGGGGCTGTCCAGCGGAGCGCAGCTCCGCATCGCGTACTTATCCACGCCGTTGCTGGAGGAGTGGGCACCGCAGCCGTACAGATCGGCAAGCTTCTCGGCATCGAAATGTATGGCACGTCTTCCTCCGATGAGAAGCTGGCACGAGTCAAACAGCTTGGTCTGCAACACGGGATCAACTACAAGCAGCATGACTATGAAGAAGTCGTGAAGAATCTCACTCGCGGGGAAGGTGTGGACGCTGTCTTCGAAATGCTCGGCGGAGAGCACACTGCCAAAAGCCTGCGGTGCGTCAGGGATTTCGGGCGCGTCATTCAATACGGAACCGCTACCGGCCAGCAGCCCAAGCTCGACGTGCGAGCGCTATATGCAAAATCGGCCAGCATCCAGGGCCTATGGCTCACTTACCTCTCCCAGAAACGCGAAATCATGGAAGCGGCATGGAGCCAGCTTTCCCAATGGATCGCGCAACGCAAGCTAGCTCCCGTTGTCGGTCACGTATTTCCGATCGATCGTGCCCTGGAGGCCTACAAGCTGCTGCAAGAAGGCAAGAACTATGGCAAGGTTGTGCTGAAGATTACATAGCTGGTTTGGAACGAGGACTCTCGCCCGCCACCCTTCCTTCAAATACATAGGTATTGCTCACTAGAAAATTTATTAGTGAGCAAAATGTGATCGCGATGCCGTTCGCAGCCAGGTAGTTCAGGTGTCCAAAGGCAACCATGATCTTCATCAGCCCAAGATTGCCCGCGATGGAAACTGCGCCGCTGGTTAAATTGAAGCGCAGCAGGCGTGGCAGTGAATTGCGCCACGACGGCCGCACGCGGTCGGCCCAGGTGAAACGCTCGTGCCACAGGAAGTTGTGTACCACCGTAGCCTCAACCGCCAGACCCGTCGCAGTTAGATAGTTGAGATACAAGACAGTTTTCAGCAGAAACAAGAGGGCAAGTTGTACTCCGATCCCCATTCCGCCGACCAGATTGAAGCGCAACCATCTTGCGAAATTGAGCTTGTAGGAGCTCCGCGTCCTCAGCCGATCTGGGGGGCAACGAGCCGTCAAGGCGTCACCTTCTCTTCGCGATAAAGTCGGAGCGTGTTCTGCAGCGTGAAGCAAATCAACATCAGCGTCATTCCAGCCAGACCAATCGCTCCGCCAATATCAAACAACCGGAACGGCCTGCCAAGAAAATGCACCCGCGGTTTCCACAGCAGTACCAAGTTGCCGACGGCCAGCAGGATTCGCAGTTCTGTTGGACCAAAGCGCCAGAACGATAAGCGGAATTCCCCCAATGCGTGCGTTGCCAGATAGGACTGGATCGAAAGCGTGAGGAACGCGACGAGCAAGCCAATTGCGATCCAGGGGTGCATGTAACCGGACAACACGAGCCCACCCATGAGCGCGAGGGCTCCGAGAGTGTCGACCATGTGATCGACATAAAATCCATAGCGTGGACGCAAACGCCGCCGCACGCGTGCCAGCGTGCCGTCGAGAGAGTCGCCCAGCCAGTTCACCGTTAGAAATAAGATCACGCCCAGCAGCGCATACTCGTTCCACCGTGCCAGCGTATAGCACAAGCCGGCGCCGACTTGCGCCATCAACCCGAGGAGCGTCAGATGGTCGGGACCAATCCATTGCGGGGTGCGCACGGCCAGCCACAGCAGCGCCTTCTTTTCAGCGCCTGCGACCCAGCTCTGTTGCACCCGCCGCATCTCCGGAAACGGGGTCTCCAAGAGAACTTTCGGACACTCCCGTTCAAAGAGCTGCGTTATCCCATTCGCCATATCCGCCTCCGCGATTGTGGGCATGGTTTTCTGCACGCTTCGCTACCCACTGTGGAATAGGAAGGCCGCCGGCACAATGCCCTGCCGCTCAACCCGGTCTCAATCGCAGATCAACCGGTATCGGATTGGAGAAATTAGGAGTTAACGTCGCAGGTCATCTGGCGGGAAATGCCGTCGCAACGCCGGAGTATCAATAAAGGAACCGTCGAACCGCAGATTTGCGATAAACGCGGTTGTGGACGCAAGCCTCTGGTAGGCTTTGAAAGAAATTTGCTGATGTAAATCTGCATCCATGACCAAAGTTCTGCGCTTCTTCCGTCCTTCGCACCAGCACACGGCCTTCTCAGCCACACTGCTGCTGATGGGGACGGTGATGCTTTCCCGCGTGATCGGCTACGTCCGCGAAGCCTATATCGCTTATGCCTTTGGCGCCGGAGGGCAGACCGATGCTTACGTCGCCGCCTTCACGTTGCCGGACTGGCTCAACTACATCGTGGCCGGAGGAGCGGCTTCTATTACATTCATCTCGATTTACACCCGTTTTCTCGCCGAGAATCGCGACGCCGACGCGAAGAAGACTTTTTCTGTAGTGATCACCGTGATGACGGCAGTGATGATCGCGGGAACGATTCTGACGGAAATCTTTACCCCTCAGTTTGTGCGCTGGATGTTTCGTGGGTTTTCCCCGTCGCAAGTTGATCTAACGGTCCATCTCACACGAATTCTGTTGCCGGCGCAGATTTTCTTCTACGTCGGCGGGGTAGTCTCCGCCGTTTTGCTCTCGCATCGGCTGTTTCTCTTTCCTGCTCTGGGGCCGCTGGTCTACAACATCTTCATTATCTTCGGCGGGGTGGTTGCTGGCCGCCACCTCGGTATCGCTTCGCTGGCTTACGGCGCACTGGTAGGAAGTATTGTGGGTCCATTTCTGGCGAGCGTGATCGGTGCCGCGCGCATCGGAACCGGCTATCGTCCGTCGTTCGACATCATGAATCCAGCCTTCCGCGAGTGGGTGCGTCTGTCAGTTCCGCTGATGCTCGGGGTTTCCCTGGTCACAGCCGACGACTGGATCCTGCGCCACTACGCCGCTAGCGGGATCGGCGACATCGCGCGGCTTAATTATGCGAAGCGGCTGTTCGCCGTGCCCATCGCTGTTCTCGGGCAGGCCACGGGGCAAGCGTCTCTGCCATTTTTCGCGCGGCTGTTTAACGAGAAGCGCTTCAAGGAATTCGCCACCACGGTCAGCGATTCGGTTTACCGCGTTGCCGCGGCATCGTTTCTCGCCACCGGATGGATGATGGCCGCCGCGTTTCCGCTCATCGATCTGGTCTATCGCCGCGGGCGCTTCCTGGTTTCCGACGCGCAAACGACTTCCATCTATTTCTTCTGGTTCTCGCTTTCGCTCGCGCTGTGGTCTGCCCAAGGACTCTATGCCCGTGCCTTCTACGCTGCCGGCGATACGCTCACACCCATGGTTGCGGTTACAGTGATCACCAGCGCATCCTTGCCGATTTATTCTTTGCTCTTCCACCATTACGGTGTGGTCGGCCTGGCATTCGCCTCCGACATCGGCATCGGCGCCAATCTACTGGCGCTGGCATGGCTGCTGCATTATCGGAAGATGGTTTCGCTGAAAATGCTACATTGGGATGAGTTAGGAAAGTCTGCACTGACCGCAATCGTTGCCGGCGGCATCAGTTTGGAAGTCGCGAAGAGCGTGCCACTGCCGGCTTACGGGCACAGCAGTCGCATCACGGATCTGCTGCAACTGGGCCTGATCTCGGTAACTTGGGCAGCTGCGACGTTGGCCGGTCTATGGCTGCTGAAATCGCAGTTGCCGAGTGACTTGCGCCGCCGCAAGCAGATTGCTTATCCCGCCGTCGCACACAACGAGGGTAAAGAAATCCTGGGAGCGGGAACGGAACCGTAATCCGGTAAGAATAGGCCGGAACCCCGACCGTCCTGGGGTTCCAGCAGCATTGAGCTGACTATGCCGACATGGCGCGACGCTGCGGGCGATTCTCGCGAATCGAGGCAACACCTCGGCGGAGGTTCAGCCAGCCGGCTTCCTGAAAGAGATGGAAGATGTCATAGCTGTAGGGCACCTCGCCGGTAATGATCTCTTCTTTCCCTTGATCATCGGTAACGGCGAAGGCGACCTGTACCGGCTCATCGGGCGACCTTTGTTTCGTAAAGTGGACGAGCTTGACATTGAGGGTTGATTGCTCTTGGGGCTGCGTAGGCAAAGGGTTCCTCCATTGTCCTTTGTTTAATTTTGGTTTGGTCTTGCGCGTACTTCGTAAGAAGGGTCGAACGACTGATTGATGCGCACTTTTTTGTAAAACTTTGTGCGCACCGAACGATTTTTCAGGGATCTCGCATTGACCGAAGAGGCCACGGAATAAGCGCGCTCGTCCGTTTTAGTTGCTCACATCTTCTCGCGCATCCGTTTCATGAGTGAATGCTTGTGAGCCCAGGCTGCGTGCTTTAGCGTTCTGTTTGTCCTGAACGGACGAAGGCGAACCAGAAACCGTTGTGTCCCGGAGAGGTTGCTTTTCGATTTCGAGCATCGCGCAAATCTGCGGTGAAATAAATTTCGATGGCTGCAAGCCTTCGTACCTTTTTTGGCAACTAAGGTGCATACTCTAATTTCGAGAGCCCGATGAAAGGTGGATTCTGATGAACAATTTGATTCGATCGATCTTAAAGACTGCGGTGTACCTCCTCGACCAAACCGACCGTTTTACCAGCGATGTGCGCGACCGCGTCTCCGAAGGCGTGGATCGGGCAGCCGACCGCGTGTCGGACCTGCGTGAACAAGCTGAGGACCTTTACTCAGACGAGGATCATACCGTTCGCAACGTGCTCACATTCGTGGCCGGAGTAGGTGTCGGAGTAGGCGTCGCGATGCTGTTCGCCCCCGCCAGCGGTGAAGAAATCCGCAGCCAGATCGGCGACAAGGTGCAAGACATCGGTGGCCGGGTGCGGGAACGTTTCTCGGCACGAAGCTCAACGGGTACGGAAAGCCGCTAGACCTTTTCGAAACCGGAGCAACAGCGGAGGCGCCTGATCCGCCTTCGACGCGCTGGAGTTGTATCTCGATGAAATCTCGAGCAATGTGGCGGTCACCCAATTGCACGTGCGCCGCCTTAAAGTTCCCGGCTGACTATTGGCAAGCCACCCCGGTTGTGACAGGTGGCAAGCAATGATAGGCCTCTCTTTGCTTGCCCCCCCGATCTCCGACGATTTCACTGTCCCAGCAAACAGTAAACGTCCAGTTCGGTGGAAGTAGGAACGAAAACCTTTCCGTGCGCGATGGTTGGCACCGTGAACTTCAGAGCCACTCCCGCCGTATCGCGCGATCCCGCCTGCGAGCTGTTGTTGAGTTCCGTGGCAACGTTGGTGGCATCATAGGCATGCAGCACCGACGGCTGACTCGGATTGGACCAGCTGTAATTAGAGTTGTCGATGTCCCAGATGATGCCGTTCGTAGCCCGGTTGGCCGAGAGAGACGCGGTGGCACCGTGCACTTGATAAGTTGTGCTGCCGGATGAGGTTGGCGACGTCGACATCTGAACAGTGTTGCTGTTCCAACTGTAGGCCCGAAGAACGTTACCGTCGCAGTGGTAGTAAATGGATGCGTTCCAATAGACCGGGGTCGAGAAATGTTGTCAAAGCCGTTGTTGCAGATCTTCACGGTTTGCAGAACATTGTTTGTGTCCGTGAAGCCGCCCATCTTAAGAGGGTTGACGACGAAAACGTTGCCGTCTTTTCCTCCACCGATGGTCACCCCGGGATACTGGGAATTGCCTGGCACAAGAATGTTCGACCCACTGCCTAAATCGGCGTCATTCCCTGACAGTGTGTAGTTGTTGCCCGGTGAAAAGTAACTTTGCACCTCCAAGGTGCTCGGATTCAAGTTCAGGAACGAATCGTTAAACCCAGTCTGTGTGTAGGACGGCGGTGCCTATATCCACTGATCGTCGTAGTCGGTTCCGCTCATCAAATAGACATTTCCGGGTGCATCGTCAATCGCAGGAGCGCCGTCGCTTGCCCAGAATCCTCCCCCCGCTGCGCCGTTTGTGTCCTCGAACACTGCCTTCTGCGCCAAGGTTGTCTTGTCGTAGGCGACCACCCACATAGCGCTCCAAAAACTTCGAGGTATAGATGGCAACCTGGAGCGCATTAGTTGCTACGTCGGCTTCCGTGGCAAACGCAATGCTGCTACGAACTACAGAGTTCGCCTGAGGCTCGCGCTTGTTCTCCGAACGATTAGAGGGGAACACCGCAGATGAAATAAGGACATCCGGGAGGGTGCCTGGCGAAGAGTAGCTCTCTCAGGTTAGGCAAGAAGCCGCGCGGCTTCCTTGGCATAGTAGGTGAGAATGATGCTTGCTCCGGCGCGGCGGATGCTCTGCAGCGATTCCATCATGACGCGGTCGCGCTCAATCCATCCGTTGCGGGCAGCGGCTTCGATCATGGCGTACTCGCCGGAAACCTGGTAGGCGGCCAGCGGCAAATCGAAGCGGTTACGGGCGGCGGCGATAACGTCAAGGTAAGGCATGGCGGGCTTCACCATGATCATGTCCGCGCCTTCTTCGACGTCGAGCTCGATTTCACGCATCGCTTCGCGCAGATTGGCGCCATCCATCTGATAGGAGCGGCGGTCGCCAAATTGCGGAGTGGAGTCTGCCGCCTCGCGAAATGGACCGTAGAATCCGGAAGCAAACTTGGCGGCGTAAGAAAGAATTGGAGTGTTGCTGAAGCCCGCTTCGTCGAGCGTGCGGCGGATGGCGGCGACGCGGCCGTCCATCATATCCGAAGGCGCAATGATATCAATGCCGGCGCGGGTAAGCGAAACGGACGTGCGAGCCAGAAGTTCAAGACTGGCATCGTTGTCAATTTCGAACTTGGATTCAACTACGCTGGCTACGATCGACGCCAGTTCGTCGATGACTTTTAATTTTTCCTCCTCGTTCTTCACCCGCTTCACCGCTACTCCCCGCCGGGCGCTCAAAACGTCTCGGGCAGCCGCGCCTAGCGACATCGGCGTCGATGAAGATTTCACGATGCCGCAATGTCCGTGGGACATGTATTCGCAGAGGCATACGTCGCCCATCAGGATCAGATCGGGGATTTCGCTCTTTATGGCGCGGGCGGCCTGCTGCACGATGCCGTCATCGGCCCAGGCTCCGCTAGCGACCTCATCTTTTTTGTCTGGAAGACCGAAAAGAATCACCGACGGCACGCCTAGGGAATGAACTTCCCGAGCCTCTTTCACCGCTTCATCCACCGAGAGGTTGAACACCCCGGGCATGGAGCGAACTTCCTTACGAACCCCTTCGCCCGGGCAAACAAACATGGGATAGACGAAGGCGTCAGGAGTAAGTCGAGTTTCGCGCACCAAGTTGCGAAGTTGGTCAGTGCGGCGGAGACGACGAAGACGGGTAACGGGGAAGGCCATAAGATACCAGTGATTTGTGAGAAGCCAGCCAGTCCACTTCCCAACTAATTCTAGCAGGTGCGATAAGCTCAGGCAGCGGGAAGCGGAAGGCCGTTCTTGGCCTAGAGGAATGCGGGGGTATGACCATAGTAACCGGTCGCAATCCCAACGCCACCTGGGAATCGCTGGTTTCATCCATAGAATGAGGATGGATGGGCCTGCTCGGACGGAATCGCTGGTTTGCGCTGGCCGGCGCAATCACGCTGGCCTTCGCCGTGGTGTCGCTCACGATACCGCGCGGCCCCGGGCTGACCGCAATCATTGATTTTGGCTACCTTTTTTTCACTCTGGCTGTCGGCGTGGCCATGCTGATGAACGCGTGGTCGGCGCGCGGTGTTGATCGGCGTTTTTGGGCCCTGATGGGATCCGGGTATCTTCTTTGGGCGTGCAACCAGGCAGGATGGGTGTATTACGAGGTGCTTCGCCGCATATCCGTGCCGGATCCCTGGTCCATGGATATGTTTCTGTTTCTCCACCTGATCCCCATGATCGCGGCGGTTGCCTTACGACCGCATCGGACGGAAGGCGAACATAAATTCCGCGTTGGTACGCTGGACTTTCTGCTGTTAATGGTCTGGTGGGTCTTCCTGTACGCCTTTGTGGTGTTTCCTTCGCAATATGTTTCGATCAACGTAGCGGAATACGACAGCAACTTCGGCGCACTTTATTTAGTGGAGAACGGCGTATTGGTTATGGTGTTGGGAATCGTTGCCGGCGGAGCCACTTCGGGATGGCGGCGCGTGTACATAAACCTGATGGTGACCAGTGCCTTCTATGCCATCGCTTCGCAAGGGGTAAATCTGGCGGTCACCAGTGGACACTACTACACCGGCAGTCTTTACGACGTTGCGCTCATCGGTGCCGTAAGCTGGATGGCGGCGACCGTGCTGAGTGCGCGCGAGTGGCACTTGGAAGCGGGGCTGCCCAAAGCCGGTGACAAGTGGGGCGCAATGACCCTGCGGCTGGCGATGCTGGCGATTCTTTCCTTGCCTGGGTTGGGCCTGTGGGCGTTCCTGTGGAACAGTCCGCCAGCCTTGACCCGGACATTTCGCATATTCACGGTGCTGACGGCCATGTTGGTGCTGGGAGTGTTTGTGTTTATGCGGCAGTATCTCCAGGACCAGGCCTTGATCCGCGTGTTGGAAGACTCGCGACGTAGTTTCGAGAACGAGCAGCGACTGCAGAGCCACCTTGTGCAGAGAGAAAAGTTAGCATCTCTCGGCCAGCTGGTCGCCGGAGCCGCGCATGAAATCGACCACCCACTAACCGCGATCATGGCGCATGCCGAAAAATTATGGTCGAATCAGCCTTTGACTGGCGAGCAAGATACCTTGGTGCGCAAAATTGTTCACCACTCGCAGCGCACCCGCGAACTCATATCTAGTCTCTTGAGCTTCGCCCGACAGAGTTCGGGCGAGAAGACGATGGTGGACTTGTGCACCCTTCTCCAGCGCAGCGTGCAGATGCGGGAGTTGCAAAAGCACGATCAGAAGATTCACATCGAAACCTTACTGGAACCGAACCTGCCCAGAGTCTGGGGTGACGGCCACCAGTTGTTCCAGGCGTTCGTTCAGATCGTCGAGAATGCCCTGGATGCACTGGAGGAAGCGGGCGGTGGATTGCTTCGGGTCAGCGCTCGTGTGCAGGGGGAAGAAGTGGTGGTTCAGTTTTCCGACAGCGGGCCCGGCCTAAAAGAACCACATCGCGTCTTCGATCCCTTCTATACGACCAAGCCAATCGGCAAAGGCACAGGCTTGGGACTGAGTGCCGTCTACGGCGTGGTGCAGGATCATTGCGGACAGATCACCTGTCAAAATAATCCCGAGGGCGGGGCCATGTTCGTGCTGCGCTTTCCCGTCGGAAGGCAAGCGGGCCCGCAGGCCCTGGCAGCAGCAAACTCCTAGAACAACCCGATTTCTCCGATCCTGTAACATAAACTCCGATGCCTGAATTGCTCACGCATAACTCCGTGCGCGTGCTGGAGTTCGATGCTCTGCGAGAAGTTCTGCGGGGGTATGCTTCTTCACCTCTGGGCCAGGCGAGGATTGCGGTGCTCGCTCCTGCGATTGATTCCGAATGGATTGCCGAACAGCAAGAGCTGACGGAGGAGGTGCGCGAGTTCCGCCGCGTGGGCGGACGCTTCGAATTTTCCGGCCTGCTCGATATCACAAAATCAGTCGAGAAATCCCGCATCGCAGGAGCGGCGCTGGAAACCACCGAGATCCGCGATGTTCTTCTGGTGGTGGACCGTGCGGCCGAGTGGCGCGAGATAGCGTTGCAGCCTCCGGCCAATATGCGGACCGATTGGCGGCGAATCCAAACGCTTTCGGAAAACGTTCCCGACTTCACGGAATTCCTGCGAACTTTCCGCAACAAGATTCAGCCCGATGGGATGCTGGAAGACCGCGCATCGCCGGAGCTGGCGCGGATTCGCCGTGAGATCGAAAAGCAGCGGCGCGTGATTCAGGAATCGCTGCGGGGATACTTGCGAAAACTGGCTGAGGGCGGCACGGTGCAGGAGGAACTGGTAACGATCCGCGGCGAGCGCTTTGTCATCCCCGTAAAGATCGAACAGAGGCGCCGCGTGCAAGGCGTAGTGCACGGTGCGAGTTCCAGCGGGCAGACTGTTTTCGTCGAACCACTCGAAACCATCGAGCAGAATAACGACTTGGTGCGACTGCTCGACGAAGAGCTAGCGGAGATTCATCGCATCCTGCTCGAGATGACGCGCCGCATCGGCGAGAACGCAGAAGACATTCTGGCTTCTGCGGATGCGCTCGGCGAACTGGAACTGCAATTCGCCAAGGCGCGCTTCGCCGACGAATATAATTGCACTGCCGTGCAGTTACGTGGGGGCAGCCGCCCTCGGCTACTTCTGCACAAGGCCAGGCATCCGCTACTGGAGCGGAATCTGAAGTTCAAGGGCGCGACCGTCGTTCCGGTCAGCGTGGAACTCGAAGCCGAACGCCGGCAATTGGTGATTACAGGTCCCAACACCGGGGGCAAGACGGTGACGCTGAAAACGATTGGCCTGCTCGCCCTGATGGCGCAGTCCGGAATTCCGGTGCCTGCCGATCGCGCGGAACTCCCCGTGTTCGACGCCGTTCTGGCCGATATCGGCGATTATCAGTCGATCGAACAGAATCTCTCGACTTTTTCCGCGCACGTCACCAACATCGATTTCATTTCGCGGACGGCGACCGCGGATTCGCTGGTGCTGTTGGATGAACTCGGGTCGGCGACCGATCCCGAGGAGGGTGCAGCGCTGGCCGTGGCCATTGCCACGCACTTTGGCCGCATCAGCTGCATGACCGTGATCTCGACTCATCACACGTCGTTGAAAGTTTATGGCGCGAATACCCCAGGCGTGATCAACGCCTCGGTAGGTTTCGACGAGACGACGTTACAACCGACGTACGAGTTGAAGATCGGCGTTCCGGGGGCGTCGGCGGGAATCAACATCGCGCAGAGGCTGGGATTGAATCCGGCGATCATCGACGGTGCACGGGCGCGGCTGGGAGCGCAAGCGCGGGATGTAGGTGAATTCCTGGACCGACTTCACGCCGCGCTGCGTGATGCCGAAAGCGAGCGTTTGCGGCTGAAAGTCCGCGAACAGGAGTTGGAGCGGGAGAAAGCACTTTTAGCGGCACAAGGAAAAAAAGAGCAGCAGGCCAAGTTGCGCGAGATGGAGAAAAAGCTGGAGAGCGTGTTGCGTGACTTCGAATACCATGCGCGCGAAGCAGTGAATGCTATCCAGGACCGGGCGGCTGCGCAGAAGGTCGCGAAAGATGCCGAGCGTCGCGTCGCTAAATTGCGCCGAGAGTTTCGAGAGCAGTTCGATTCCACGGTGGTCGCGCACGCCAGCGGAGCCGACCAGGGCGATCCTCACGCCGAACCGCAAGTGGTGAAGTACGTTTCGCAGGGGGACAGCGTCAAGCTGAAGTCGACGGGCCGCGCGGCAACGGTCCTGCGCAAGTTGGACGATTCTCACTTTGAAGTGGCGATCGGCGCGATGAAGATGAAAATCGCGCGCGACGACATCGCCGAAGTGCTGAGTCCAGCTCGGGCGGCGGATTCCCCCGTGAAAGCGGCGCGAGCACATGGAATATCAGTCTCACTCGAAAACGAAGATCAAAACGCACCGTCAGAGATCAACGTAATTGGCTACAACGTGGATGACGCCACGCGCGAAGTGCAGAAGTTCGTCGACCGCGCATTTCTTGCAGGTCTGCCGCGGGTGCGCATAATCCACGGCAGTGGAATGGGTATCCTGCGCAAAGCGCTGCGCCAGGCCTTGCAGCAACATCCGCACGTGGAGTCAGTAGCCGAGCCTCCGCAGAATGAAGGTGGGGGTGGGGCTACGGTGGTGGAGTTACGCGTGTGAACAAGATATGCCCCGATTTTTCCTCCGTCCTCAACCGGAATAGTCGAGTCTTCCACAGTTTTTCCGCAAGTAAACAGGCGAGCAGAACTAATAAATTCCTCTTGATCCATTTTGGAGCTCACAATTCCAAGGGATAGTTGCGTCTTCCATCCATGGCCATCCCCGGCGATTTCGCGTACACGGTGAAGCAGCAGGCGGACATCGTCCGCATCATCGGCGATTACATCAAGCTGAAGAAGGCTGGAGCGCAAAACTATTCGGGACTCTGCCCGTTTCATGGAGAGAAGACCCCGTCGTTTTCGGTGCATGCCACGCGGCAGTTTTATCACTGCTTCGGCTGCGGCGTGGCCGGGGACGTGTTCAGCTTCGTGCAGAAGGTCGAGAACATTACCTTTCCCGAAGCCGTGCGGCTGGTGGCTCAGAAGTTAGGGATTCCGCTACCCAAGGCTACGTACTCGAGTCCGGGTGAGGCTAAGGAAGCCAAAATACGGGCACAGTTGCTCGACGCTCAAGAGCGAGCTGCCACATTTTTCCAGGAATGCCTGAAGCGTCCCGAGGGAGCGCGGGCGCGAGAGTATTTGCAGGGCCGCGGACTCGATGAAAAGACCATCGCAAGTTTTCGTATCGGATATGCGCCGGATTCCGGATTCCAACTGCGCGACCGCCTGGCGAACGAGTTCACCGAAGAAGTGCTGCGCGAGAGCGGATTGTTTTCATGGAAACAGGAGGATCGGCCTCCGGGTTCCGGGGTCCGGCGCCCGGAGAACAGCGAGAGCCGTGGTGCTGGCGGCGAACAGCAGGTTCCTCACGCACCTGCGCCCGTTCCGAATGACGAGACTGAAGGAGATAACGGGTCGCCGGAAGCCGGAAGCCGAAAGCCGGAAGTCGCCATGTACTCCAAATTCCGCAACCGCGTGATGTTTCCCATCGCCAACGACGCAGGAAAGATCATTGCTTTCACGGGACGCACTTTGGCCACCGACGAGAAAGCTGGTCCGAAATACTTGAATTCGCCAGAGACCGGTATCTATTCGAAAGGCCGAGTTCTGTTCAACCTTGACCACGCAAAGGAAGCGATCCGTAAGCTGGATTACGCGATTCTGGTTGAAGGCCAGATGGATTGCATTTCCGTTTACGCTGCCGGATTTCACAATGTAATCGCCAGCTCAGGCACGGCATTTACGGAACTTCAAGCTAAGCTACTCGGGCGGTTCACCAAGAACGTGATCGTTAATTTTGATCCAGACACGGCGGGAGCGAAAGCGACCGAGCGCACGCTGGGAGTTCTTGTCGAGGAAGAGTTCAACATCCGAGTGCTAACGCTGGAGCAGGGGTTTGATCCCGATCTTTACATTCGCCGCAAGGGTAAGGATGCTTACGGAGTGGCGCTAAAGCGCGGCTCGCAAAAGTACTTCGACTATCTGATTGATCGCGCGAGAGCTCATTTTCCCGTGCGCAGCGCCGAAGGCAAGGTAAAAGCGGTGAATTATCTCCTTCCCCACATTCAGCGGGTGCCCAGCCGGATTGTGCGCGACGAGTTGAGCCAGGAAATCGCCCAGAAGCTGGGCATTGATTCTGCCGTGTTGCGGCAAGAGTTGCGGCATGTCGCTGCGGAGCGCTCGGCCGCCGCGTTGAAGGCTCCAGCGGAAGCGCAAGCCACCGACGCCGAGCGGATTCTCATTCGAGCCCTCGCCTCGGCGCGGCAGATGCAGCCGGGAGCTGAGCATTTTTCTGCTCGTGACGGGGCGGACGAAGAGTTTGATCCGGCACGGCAGGCGCAATACGCTTTCCAGAATGAAGGACTGCATCGCGGCCTGGCAACCGAATCGCTGGTTGAGGCGCTACTGAATGCCGAAGCCGGAGTTGCCGACGTAATGGAAGTGCCCTGCTCCGATAGTGAGCGTCGTCTGCTGGCTTCAATTTTGTTGAAAGAGGAAGAAGAATTGAGCGCTGAACGGTTGGAGGGTGCGGTTCGGGCGTTGCGGCGCATTCACCTGCGTCGCCGCCAGGAGCAGTTGCAGCGCGAGCTGAAGAAGCCGGACGTCAGCGCCGACAAGGAACGTTTGAAAGAGCTGCTTCTACAACTGGAAAGGCTCAGCCGCGCCCTGAGAGATCCCAGTTTGGCTGAAGACGGGCTAAAAGAGACGCTTCAAAACCAGAAAAGTGCATGAAACAAAATGGCCTTAAGAACCATCTAAGTATTTAGCGGAGTTAGAGATAGCCGCGGACGAGAGAGTTTTCCTCGGGCAAGTGATAGACCGGGCAGCACTTATGTGCTAAACTCCATAAGTTTGTGCTAGGTGCACAACTCCGCGCTACCCCAGATTCCCACCTGTGAAAACGTTGCTAACGCTCCCCACGCGAGCGAATTGAAGAATTTGAGGACACCTCTTGGCTCTTGAAGACAAGTACGACGACATAAAAAAGCTGGTCGATGCCGGGAAAGAGAAGGGATATCTCACCTACGACCAGGTAAACGAACTCATCCCGCATGATGTGGTCAGTCCCGAAGATCTGGACGACCTGCTGACTACAATCGGCACGCAAGGCATCGACGTGCTGGAAGGCCCGAAACTGCCCTCCGCCGCACTCGATAAGAAGTTTGATGAAGGCGAAGAGGGCGAGGACGTTGAACTCGACCTCACTCCCGGCGCGCTGGAAAAGACCAACGACCCCGTCCGCATGTATTTGCGCGAGATGGGCACCGTTCCCCTGCTCACGCGCGAAGGCGAAGTGGAAATCGCCAAACGGATTGAGCGCGGCCAGATCCGTGTGCTCAAGGCGCTTTCGCGATCTCCCATCGTTATTCACGAACTGCTGGCCATGGGCGAGGACCTCAAGAAGGGCGTGCGCTCCATCAAGGAAGTCGTGACCTTCGATGAAGAAGAGATCACCGACGAGATCCTGCAGAACCGGTTGAACGAATTTACCGGCAAGATCGACGCCATGGCCAAGCTCTACAAGAAAGTCGCCGTGGTGCAGGAAAAATACGCGGCAGTGTCTTTGAAAAAGCGTCCCAAAGACCATCGCCGCGCTCGCCGCAACTTCGCTCGAGCCATCGTGAGGGTTTCCATCGCGGTGCGCAAGCTCGGGTTTACCAACGCCGAGCGCAAGCGACTGATCGATCGGGTCAACAAAACCGTCGACAGCATGCGTTCGCTGGACCGGCAAGCTGGGAATCTCGAGCGCAAAGCTGACGCTACGCGCAGTGAGGATCAAAAAAAAGAATACCGTCGCCAGGCGCGCGCCGTAAGAAGCGAGATTGAAAAACTTGAAGTCGAGGCCGGCCTGTTGTTCCAGGAGATCAAGCGGACCCAGCGCGAGATCATCCAGGGCGACATGGACGCGGAGCAAGCCAAGCGCGAGCTGATTGAGGCCAACCTCCGTCTCGTGGTTTCGATCGCGAAAAAATACACCAATCGTGGCTTGCAGTTCCTCGACCTGATTCAGGAAGGCAACATCGGCCTGATGAAGGCCGTGGACAAGTTCGAATACCGCCGTGGCTACAAGTTTTCCACGTATGCCACGTGGTGGATTCGGCAGGCGATTACTCGTGCCATTGCTGATCAGGCGCGTACGATTCGTATCCCGGTGCACATGATTGAAACGATCAACAAGCTGATCCGCACCTCGCGACAGCTGGTGCAGGAGCTGGGACGCGAGCCTACCAGCGAAGAAATCGCCAAACGCATGGACATTCCGGTGGCGAAAGTGCGCAAGGTGCTGAAGATCGCGCAAGAGCCCATCTCTCTCGAAACGCCGATTGGCGAAGAGGAAGATTCGCACCTCGGCGACTTCATTGAAGACCGCGCCGTCGTTTCGCCGGCCGAAGCCGTCATCAACGTGAACCTCAAGGACCAAACGGGACAGGTCCTGCGCACGCTGACCCCGCGCGAAGAGAAAGTCATCAAGATGCGCTTCGGCCTCGAAGACGGCAGCGAGCACACTTTGGAAGAAGTCGGCCAATCATTCGCGGTCACGCGCGAACGCATCCGCCAGATCGAAGCCAAAGCGCTGCGGAAGCTGCGTCATCCCTCGCGCTCGCGTAAGTTGCGGGCGTTTATGGATGGAGTGAGAGACTAAGACTTAGCCACGGACAACCCGGATTTTCCTTTTTTTTGATAAAGCACGTGATGGCTTGCTTAGGGTTCGAGTCCAGCTATCGCCCGATTTCCGTCAAAATGTTCAGATTCCGTTCTGAAAACAGTTTCCACCGCGAGACTTTCTCGCCGGAGGAGCATGGATCCGATTGCTTTTGCGAGTGTGCTGCCGGACGATTTGAGTCGCTCCCTGCTAGATTAGGCGCAAGCGGCGTAGGGAAGAACTATCATCGCGGGATCAATTTTCTCAAGAGCAAGAAGGTCTAACCCCCAGCTGCCGCGCTCCGTGTGGATCCTCTCTGCCCCACGGGCACGGCATTTATGCTGTTGAAAGAAATAGTTTGGTTGCGACCTTCCCCGCAATGGGGTGTTGCTCAAGGCCCCAAAGCGCGATTCCCGGTCAAATAGTCGCGAAGTTTACTCGTCGCTCGGAGGATCTTCTTCCGAGTCGTCTACGCGCACACCAGTGCTGCCGATATTCACTGGCACCAGACCAGTGCCCATCGACAGGGCTGACACAACAGTATGGAACTCGCGTCCTTGCTTTACAACAACGAGTTCGAGATCTATCCACGACCCGTCCGGATGGTTAATGGTGGCAGTACCGCGGTGCAATCGGATTTTGATCGCTCATCGCGACTCCGTTTTGGAGTAGCACGACGCCGGGTCCAGGCAGGAGTTGGCCGGAGATGCTTTGGCCGTACTTGCCTTTCAGCGAAGCATTCGAGCACTCGCCGGCTTGCGAGTTGGTTGCCGCTACCAGACTCAAGCATGCTGCCGCTGCCGCCAAGGTTGCTCTGCAAAACAAGCTATTCATTTTTTTCTCCTCGAAGATTGAATTTCTGAGACCTCAGTCGCCTCATTCGAGGAGCAGATTGCCGTAACCCGGCGTTGGTGGCAATGGTGCGCGCCTTACGATTCGCTGATTTGTTTATGACTTCGCAAACTGCCGAAAAGATGGCCGTTGACATCCACGATTCATCGAGACAGTTTCCCGTCGTGGGTATCGCTTCATCGCGCCGGTTCGTGAAGCCGTTGCTGTGCCCCGCGAACCGCCTGAGAGTGTGGTTGCTCCCGATGCTGCCGCCGAAGTAAAGCATGGCGCGCCTTGGCGCGTCCCGCGGCCAGCTTGGGAGCTTTCCGCGGCCGCGCTGGTGGTCATCCTGGCCGGCCTCGCATACTTGGTGCGCTGGCATTCGTCCGCAAACCCGGCTACCCCAAAGCGAGCGATGCTCGCGGTCCTGCCTTTCCAAAATCTGAGCGACGATCCGGAGCAGGAATACTTCAGCGACGGTTTGACGGAAGAGACAATCACCGATCTGGGCCGATTAAGCCCTGAGCACTTGGGCGTCATCGCTCGCACCTCTGCGATGGCCTATAAGCACACGAACAAGACCGTCATCCAGATCGGACATGAACTAGTGGACTGTCGCGGAGCAATCATTACCAGACTCCGCATCTGTTGTTACGGTCAGCGAAGCGAACCGTTGCTCACTCAATAGCAGCGTTCGGGTATCAAGAGGCATCGCCCTGGTGCATCCGCAGTAACGAACTCACTGCGACAGGCCACTAGGTGTTGACTACATTCTGGAAGGAAGTGTGCGACGCGAAGGCGGCGAAGCTCGCGTCAGCGCTCAGTTAATTCGTGTGGGCGATCAACCCATCTTTGGGCACAGAATTATGAACGTGAGATGCATGATCTGCTGGAAATCGAAAACGAACTGGGAAAAGCCATCGTACGACAGGTGCAGATTAATCTCACCCCGCAGCAGGAAATAGATTTGTCCAGAATGCGCACTGTAAATCCCGAAGCCTATGATCTGTACTTAAAAGGCCGCTTCTACTGGAACCAGGGAAATCCCGGCGCCATAAAGGAGAGCATTGCGTATCTTCAGCGCGCGACCGCACAAGGTCCTAATTTCGCCTTGGCTTACGTCGGCCTTGCCGATGCCTACAATATCGGCAACATCCTGGGTGTTTACTCGCCGAAGGAGAGCCTTCCTGAAGCTAAGGCCGCAGCTACGAAAGCCTTGGCGCTCGACCCTTCCCTGGCGGAAGCACATGCCGCCCTCGGCATGGAGAAGGCACACTATGAGTTTGACTTTCCCGGGGCACAAAAAGAATTTCTGAAAGCTATTGAACTGAACCCAAATTCCGCCTATGCCCACCTCTTTTATTCCAACTGCTATCTCGCGCCGATGGGACGAATGTCAGAGGCGATCTCCGAAAACCAACGAGCATTGCAACTGGACCCCTTGTCGTTGCCGATAAACAACTTCATGGGCATGACATATATGTTTGCCGGGGACTACGAAAAGGCCAATCAACAATTCCTGCACACCATCGCGATGGATCCTGCTTTCCCGCTTGCCCACCAGTATTTTTCCTTGCTTCTGAGTGCAATGGGAAGATACGAGGAGGCGATCGAGGAGAACGAGAAAAGCGAGTTGCTGGGCGGTGCCAGTCCAGAGAACGCGGCTGCGGAGGCGGCCATGAAGATGCAAGCCTTCAAGACCGGAGGTGAACAGGGATATTGGCACAAGAATCTTGACCTGACCTTGCGGTCATTAATGGAATCGAAGGGAGAGTTTGTCGCGGCCAGCGAGGTGGCCGCCGTCTACGCCCTTGCCGGCGAAAAGGACGAGGCCTTCCAATGGCTTGACAAGGCTTATGCGGAACGAGACGGCGAGGATATCGCGCTGCTGAACTGCGATCCTTTTTTCAAGAATCTCCATGGCGACCCCAGGTTTGCAGATCTGCTGCGGCGACTGGGCCTGACCAATTAGAGCGGGCATGACGGTGCCGAGGGCTAACGAAAAATACCTTGGGCCGTTCCTGCCGGGCGAATTCTAAATCTATTGGTGATTCTGGAAGCTATTGAAAGAAATGGCGATATCGCCGCCGGATCGAGTCCCTGTAGAATGTTTTCCTCTTAAGGGAAGTGGTTGCGATATGCGCGCGGACGTTGTGAAATTCGGGGACGGTCTTGAACTTGACCGCAACTCCTATCAACTACGCCGCTCTGGCCGTGCTCTGAAGCTGGAGCGAATCCCCATGGAGATCTTGCTCTTGCTGGTTGAGCGCAAGGGGCAACTCGTCACCCGAGAAGACATCATCGGAGGTATCTGGGGGAAGGACGTCTTCCTCGATACCGATAGCAGCATCAACAGTGCCATCCGGAAGATTCGCCAGGCTTTGAAAGATGATCCCGAGAATCCAGTCTTCGTACAAACTGTCACGGGAAAAGGTTATCGGTTTATCGCCGCGGTGAGAGAGGCCGAGGTTCCGGCCCAGGAAGGCGGGGGCAAGAAGCTTGAATCCCCGAACGCAATCCCCCAAGAAAGATCTGCCCCTATCGCGGCGCGTCAAGAGCGAAAATCCTCTTTGACTTCTTGGCCCTGGGTCGCCGCATTGTCAATTTTGCTCGTCGTGGTGGTTCTCATCGCCGTCATCTATGGGTTCCGCGCACGATCCGGGTTGCAATCTGCTGTTATCCAAGGCCGAGTGATGCTGGCGGTGCTGCCCTTCGCGAACCTAAGTAATGACCCGGAGCAGGAGTACTTCAGCGATGGTCTGACGGAAGAAACGATTACAGATTTAGGCGAACTTAACCCAGAACGGCTCGGCGTGATCGCTCGAACGTCAGCTGCGGCGAATAAGCACACCAACAAGACAATCGCTCAAATTGGGCGTGAACTGGGAGTTGACTATATTCTCGAGGGCAGCGTCCGGCGGGAGGATGGAAGCGCTCGGATCAGCGCTCAACTAATTCGAGTCAAAGATCAGGTTCATCTCTGGGCGCACAATTACGACCGCGAAACCGGGGGACTTCTCGCACTGCAAAATGAGCTGGGCAGAGCCATCGCTCAGCAGATTCAAGTGAAGCTCGCGCCACCTTATGGAGGACGTTCAACCAACAAGTACGCTCCAAATCCAGAGGCTTATGAGCTCTACCTCAAAGGGCGTTTTTACCTGAACCAGCGAACCTTTGCGGAGATCGATAAAAGCACGGAGTGTTTTCAAGGCTCCATCGAGAAAGATCCTGGTTTCGCGCTTGCTTACGCAGAACTTGCCGATTCCTACATCGCTAACGCCATTCGGTCATCACAGAACTTCTACCCAAAGGCGAAAGCAGCCGCTTCCAGAGCATTGGAACTAGACGACGACCTGGCCGAAGCTCACGCCGCGCTGGGAGCGGAAAAAGCTGACTTTGAATACGACTGGCAAGGAGCGGAGCAGGAATTTAAGCGAGCGATTGAACTCAACCCGAACTATGCCGAGGCGCACTTCCGGTATGCGTGGACATACTTGACCCCGCAAGGCGAGTCGGAACAAGCCATCGCCGAAATGAAGAAGGCATTAGAGCTCGATCCGTTTTCTCGGATTTACAACACCGTTTTTGGTCTGACTTATTTCTACGCACGGAGATATGACGAGTCCCGGGCGCAATTTACGAAGGCGATCGAGTTAAATCCTGATTTCTTTGTTACCTATTACCACTTCGCCTGGCTGTACTCGCAACTGGGACAGTATCAGAACGCGATCAGCGAGCTCACCAGGGGACGACTACTTTCAGGGGACGATCAGACTGCCAAAGCTGCAGCCTCTGAGGAGCTTGCGCTTAGAAAGGCACTTTCGGAGGACGGCCCCACAGGATTCTGGCAGCAACTTTTGAAATCGGGACGCAACATTGGCGAGTTCGACAATCCACAACTGTATGCACGGCTCGGAGACAAACAAAGGGCATTGGAATGGCTAGACCGCAACTATGAAGAACGAAGACCTCTGGGCACGCTCTTGAATGTCGATCCTGCTTTTGACACGTTGCATTCGGATCCGCGATTCGGGGATCTTGTTCGAAGAACGGGACTGATGGTTCAAGTGAACATCACCAAGCGAGGTAGCTAAGCGGTTGCGGGTTCGCCCGCTGGAAGCGCAGCGCCACCCAAACTCTGGCTCAAGCGTTAGCGAGCGAGGGGTGCACGGGCCACCGAGTTTCCGTTTTGAGAATCGTTCCGCTTCTTTCTCTCAATTCTCTTGAGCAGGGATGGGTTTGCAAGGTGCGCAGCGGGAACAAGCCGTTATTCGCGCGGATCATTCGATTTTCTTGCGGCCTACATCGTGTTTGAGAATACCTGGTACATCATTCCGGAAGAAGAGGTTCAGGGCATGGAGAATATCTCGCTCCACACCGAGACCAGCCGGGCGAATGATGAGACGTATCGCGAGGCGTGACATTTGCTCGATCCCGATGCTGTTGCCACCAGAGACCACATCGATGGTATCCAGGGCTGCGCCGAAGAATTCGCGGCGGAGTGGAGCGAATGAAGAACGGGATTTACTTCCTACACGCACGTCAGGGCGGGAATCTCTCCGGGTTTTCCTCAACCTTCCACAAGGAAATCTTGGCGTCCACAGTTTCTGCACAAGTGCGAAAGGTTTTGCTGTTGCGACTCGTCACGATCTGCCGCAGAGTGAGTTCACCGAAAACGTTGGACCTCGTGAGGCTCGCCGAACGATGATTGCGGCGAAGCTAGCGGCAAAACCGGTAATTCTCGAGGGTGAATTGCCGGGGGAAACCGAAGGCGCGTGAGTGCGTACTGGTTGCCCAGGCATTGCGGCTTCCTCCCCGCCCGCTCTCTGAGCTGGGGTTGGGCTGCTGGCTACTGCGGGAGTTAGCGAGCGGCGATTCTGAATTGCCGTTTGCGCGACCGCAACGGTAAGCGTGGCGCTTTTGCGAGCGCTGCTGAACCGGTGCCGTCGTTCCGTTGCCCCAGGTGGCGGAGAGGCAGCCTTCGAAGGTCTACGAACGATGCGGCTCGGGTGGCTGGCCCGGGCCGCATTTGTTTTGGGCTTGACTTTGTGTTCGCCATTTGTTCTCCTGCCAGGAACGCGTGGAATGTTCGGTTTTTACAGCGTACTTGGCCCTGGCAAACTTTTTGGAATTGGACCTTGGTTTTCCAGAGGATGCGCCTCGCATTCACAAGCCTCATGCGATTAGGGTTCGATTTGCATTTCGAAAGATTGGGAACAGATCAATAACTTGGCGACCACTGACTACAACATCAGCACTCTTCCCGCGAACGTAGAAGCCGAGCGCTCGATTCTGGGCGCGATCCTGCTCGATAACTTTGCTTATAACCAGGCGGCCGAGCATTTGCGGACCGAAGATTTTTCGCTCGACTCGCATCGTCGCATTTACGGGCGCATGGTCGATCTGGCGGAATCCTCGCGTCCGATCGACATGATCACGCTGATCGAGGAGCTGGATCGGCACAAGGAACTGCAGGCCATCGGCGATGTGGGCTACGTGTCGAGCCTGCTGGATGGCGTTCCGGACCGGCCCAGCATTGAGCACTACGTCAAGATCGTGCGCGACAAGGCGCTGTTGCGTGGACTGATTCACGCGGCGAACACAGCGATTGCCCGAGCCGCAGATCAGTCCGATGCCGCCGAGGAAGTGCTAAGCGATGCCGAGGCTGCGATCTTTCAGCTCTCGGAGAAGCGCATCGGTCGCGGGTTCATGGGTGTGCAGGAGATTGTGCGGGAGTCGTTCGGGTCGGTGGATGCGCTGCTGCAACGCGGCCAGCGGATTACTGGACTCGCCACGCACTACACCGATCTCGACGAGATGACGAGCGGATTGCAGAGGTCGGATCTGGTGATCATCGCGGCGCGGCCGTCGATGGGCAAGACCGCCTTCGCGATGAACATTGCGGAGAATGCCGCGGTGGAAGATCAGCAGGTGGTGGGAGTGTTTTCCCTGGAAATGTCACGCGAAGCGCTGCTGATGCGCTTGCTTTGTTCGCAGGCCAAAGTGGATGCGCACAAAATGCGTACCGGTTCGTTGTGGCAGGACGACACGCGCAAGGTGGTGCGCGCGATGGAGCAGTTGGCGCACGCGCCTATTTTCATCGATGACACACCTGGCATTTCGCTGAGCGAGATGCGAGCCAAGGCGCGGCGCTTGAAGCAATCGCAAGGCAAGCTGGACCTGATCATTGTGGACTACCTGCAGCTCATGTCGGGCGGCAGCAAGCGCTACGAAAATCGAACGCAGGAAGTGTCGGCAATTTCGCGCGGACTGAAAGCGCTCGCCAAAGAACTCAGCGTGCCGGTGATCGCGCTCTCACAGTTGAGCCGTGCGCCGGAGAGCCGGGGTGGAGATCATCGTCCGCAACTTGCCGATTTGCGAGAGTCGGGATCGATCGAGCAGGATGCCGATCTGGTGATGTTCATCTTCCGCGAAGAAGTTTACAAGCAGGACGATCCCGATCTTCAAGGTAAGGCTGAGATCATTATTTCCAAACAACGAAATGGTCCCATCGGCAGGGTCAATCTGGCGTTCCTGAAAAGCTGCACTCGATTCGAGACGATGGTCGAACACGGCTTGCCTCCCGAAGACTAACTTTCGGGATACAGGAATCCCTGTAGTTTTCATCCCGTAAGTACAGTATGAGCTTTGAGTTGCAGGCTCCTGCGACGCTGTGGAAAAGCTTGTGGAATTGCTGGCATCGGCAGGTTTTCCTAGAGGCAAAGCCAGGTGTGCCGCGTCCCGAGCCAAGTTTTTTCGACCTGTAAGGCCCTGAGTGGTAACCAGTTAGGCAATTCACTTGGGATTAACATGCGATGCTCCCGTAACGGGTAGGCGGATTCCCGTTTCGGAGATTTGCACATTTCGGCATTCCTGCCCTGTCGGTAAAGTCTCGGGTCGCCGCATGAATTGGGCATCCAAACGAACCAGCGCAGCCACTAGGGCCCGCTAATCGCTGTCCTCGCCGACCTTCAGAACCGCCAGAAAAGCTTCCTGGGGTATATCGACGCGACCGATACGCTTCATTCGCTTTTTGCCTTCCTTTTGCTTTTCGAGCAGCTTGCGCTTGCGCGAAATGTCGCCGCCGTAGCACTTGGCGATAACGTTCTTGCGAATGGCGGAAACGGTTTCGCGAGCGATGATTTTTGCTCCGATGGACGCCTGGATAGCCACTTCGAACATTTGCCGGGGAATAAGCTGTCTCATTTTTGAGACTAGCGCTTTGCCACGTTCGTAGGCGAAATCACGATGCACAATGATGGAGAGGGCATCGACTGGCTCGCCGGCCACCAGGATGTCGAGCTTCACCATCGGAGACTCCCAATAGTCGGCAAGATGATAATCGAGCGAAGCGTAGCCGCGCGAGACCGACTTCAAGCGATCATAGAAATCGAGCACGATCTCGTTCAGTGGTAACTCATAGTGCAACATCACGCGCGATGAACTGACGTACTCGAAGGTCTTCTGCTTGCCCCGCTTGTCCTCGACCAGCTTTAGAATTCCGCCGACATATTCTTCGTTGCTCAGGATGGTGGCTAGAATTACCGGCTCCTGGATTTTGGCGATCTCGCTGGGATCGGGCCAGCGCGAAGGATTATCGACTTCGATCAATTCGCCATCGGTCTTAGTGATTTTGTAGCGCACGCCGGGAGCGGTAGTGATGAGTTCGAGGGCGAACTCGCGCTCCAATCGCTCCTGGATAATCTCCATGTGCAGTAGGCCGAGAAAGCCGCAACGGAAGCCGAATCCCAGCGCAACGGAGCTTTCCGGTTCGAAGAAAAATGAAGAATCGTTCAGGCGCAATTTTTCCAGCGCTTCGCGAAGGCGCGTGTGTTCGTGCGCATCGACGGTGTAGAGGCCCGCGAACACCATGGGCTTGATTTCTTCAAAGCCGGGAAGCGCGTCGAACGCGGGATTGGCGTCGTCGGTGATGGTGTCGCCAATTTTCGTGTCGGCGACATTCTTGATGTTGGCGATGAGAAATCCGACTTCGCCTGCTTTCAGTTCATCAATCTCGACCGGCTTGGGTGTGAGTACGCCGAGAGTTTCCGCGTCAAAGCTTGTGCCGTTCGACCACAGACGAATTCTTTGTCCCTTGCGCAGCGTTCCCTGAAAGACTCGCGTCAAAACGACTACGCCGCGGTAGGCATCAAACCAGGAATCGAAGATCAGTGCCTGCAGGCGATTGTCGGGATTGCCCTTCGGCGGAGGCACGCGCTTCACAATCGCTTCCAGAACGTCAGGCACGCCCTGGCCGGTTTTGGCGCTGATCAGCACGGCACCGGAAGCGTCGAGCCCAACGGCGCTTTCGATCATTTCTTTGGTGCGCGGAATATCGGCGCTTTGCAGATCGATCTTGTTGATCACTGGAATGATTTCGAGTCCGTGATTGATCGCAAGGTAGGAATTGGCGAGCGTTTGCGCTTCTACGCCTTGCGACGCGTCGACCACCAGTAACGCGCCTTCGCATGAGGCCAGCGATCGTGAGACTTCATAAGAGAAATCCACGTGGCCGGGGGTGTCGATCAGGTTCAGCTGGTAGATCTGGCCGTCGTGCGCGGTGTGCATCATGCGCACGGCGTGGGCCTTGATGGTGATGCCGCGTTCGCGCTCGAGGTCCATGGAGTCAAGCACCTGGGCCTGCATCTCGCGCGCGGTGAGCGACCCGGTCAATTCCAGCAGGCGATCCGCCAGCGTGGATTTACCGTGGTCGATATGCGCGATGATCGCAAAGTTGCGGATGAAAGCGGCGTCCATAGGATGAAGGCTAACTCTTGATTTTAGCAGGCGGCGAGCGGTTCTCTCGGAGGGCCTCTCAGCCAGCGTGGGAGTATGACTGAAGCTTCATTGACCGCGATCGATCACGTTCAACTTGCGCTGCCTCCCGGCGAAGAACAGAAGGCTCGCGCTTTCTACGTAGGTCTATTGGGAATGATGGATGTGCCGAAGCCGCCGGAACTCGCCCAGCGCGGCGGTTGCTGGTTTGCGAGTGGCGGCGTTCTCGGAGTCGAATCCGACTTCCGTCCCGCGAAGAAAGCGCATCCTGCCCTGCGATGCCGCAACTATGGGACCCTGCTGCAACGACTCCGACACGCGGGAATTGAGATGAACCAACCCGACGATATCCCGGGCATGAGACGTTGCCACCTTCACGATCCATTTGGAAACCGACTGGAGTTGATCGGTTAGGAGCCAGGCGGCCCGGTTGGACGTGCTGCTTTTCCTCCTCCCGCGTGGCAAAGTAGGGATGCTTCGACTGCGGTTGAGCTTCGCCTTCGCGGAACTCAATCCTCGCTCCGCATGACAGAGTTGCGAGGATGCTTACGTGGCAGACGGCTTCTACAGCGATACGCTCTTCGGGTCACCGGCAAGTCTTGCATCCGTTACAATCCTTCGACCAGATTTCTTTCAGGAGGCGGTTATGCGAAAGGTGTTCCTTGGGTTTGTTTGCGCACTGATCACGACAGGAGTTCTGCTTGCCCAAACTCTCTCGCCGCAGGTACGCGCGTTTGTGAAGGTGGACGCACCCGTGATCGCCCTAACCCATGTGCGCGTGATCGATGGAACTGGGGCGGCTGCCCGCGAAGATCAGACGCTGATCATCTGCAAAGGAAAAATCGAATCCGTTTCCGACGCTGCGGCAGCGAATGTTCCCCAAGGCGCGAACGTAATCGATCTGCATGGTTATAGCGTGATTCCCGGGCTGGTTGGCATGCACGACCACATGTTCTATCCCGTAGGCAATGGCATCTTCGGTGAGATGGGGTTCACCTTTCCTCGTTTGTATCTCGCCGGCGGAGTGACCACAATCCGAACGACAGGTTCGCTCGAGCCCTACACCGATTTGGAGCTGAAGAAGAAGATCGAAGAGGGCGAAACGCCGGGTCCAAAAATGCACGTTACTGGACCTTACTTGGAAGGAAAGGGCTCGTGGGCCATTCAAATGCACGAACTGACGGGTCCCGAAGATGCTGCGCAGACGGTGAACTTCTGGCTGGATCAGGGAGTCGACAATTTTAAGGCGTACATGTTCATTACCCCGGCGGAACTTTCCGCGGCGGTGGCCGCAGCTCACAAGCGTGGCGCCAAGGTTACCGGGCACTTGTGCTCGATCGGCTTTCGGGAAGCTGCCTCAATCGGCATCGACGACCTCGAACACGGCCTGTTCGTTGATACAGAATTTCTTCCCGCGAAAAAGGCCGGGGAATGTCCGAATCCGTCGGAGAATCCCGATCTCATGACCAAGCTCGACGTGAAGGCAGGTCCCCTGCACGACATGATCCTGGACCTGGTGCAGCACCATGTCGCGGTCACCTCGACTCTTCCTGTGTTTGAGATGGGCAGCTTTTCTGGCCGTCCCACCCTCCAGCAGCGGGTGCTCGAAGCACTGTCGCCCGACGCTCGTAGTGCGCTGCTGGAGCGAAGAGTCGGCTCCAGCGATGCTAACGCGCTTCGGAAAGAGTACGGAAGCGAGATTTCGCCGTGGCCGGCCGCATTCGAGAAAGAAATGAAATTCGAGTACACATTCGCGAAAGCAGGAGGGTTGCTGTTGGCCGGACTGGATCCCACTGGAATGGGAGGCGTCATCGCAGGTTTCGGCGATCAGCGAGAGATGGAGCTGCTGGTAGAGGCAGGATTCACGCCGCTGGAGGCAGTTCATATCGCAACTTACAATGGCGCACAGTATCTGGGTGATCTCGATCGCATCGGTACGATCGCTCCCGGCAAACAGGCGGACCTGGTTGTGATCAGGGGCGATCCTTCGAAGAAGATCGAAGACATTGAAAACGTGGAAACGGTTTTTAAAGACGGAGTCGGCTATGACTCGGCCAAGCTGATTGAATCTGTGCGCGGCATGGTGGGAAGCAGATAGTACGGGGTACCGAGCGCCGAGTAGTGCCAAGTGCAGAGTAACTGGCTGGTCTGGCGTTTTGCTCCCCACCCGGTACTCGCTGCTCGGGACTGAGAACTTCTCTGATTGGAATTCAGATCGCATGCTGATTCTTGCTTCCGCTTCGCCTCGACGTCAGGAACTGCTGTGCAATGCGGGTATTCCGTTTGGGGTATGCCCAGCCGATATTGACGAAACGCCGCACGTGAACGAACTTCCGCGGGAGTGTGCCGAACGTCTGGCACAGGAAAAGGGGCTCGCCGTTTTTGAAAGCCAGCCGCAGAATTTCGTCCTCGGAGCTGACACAATCGTGGTGGTGGACGGTGATGTGATTCTCGGCAAGCCCCGAGACAAGGAAGATGCGGTGCGCATGTTGCGACTGCTGTCAGGACGCACGCACTCAGTGATCACGGGTGTGTGCCTGGTGGGCCCGTCGGCAGAGAAATTGGAATTGACGCAGGGAACTCAGAATCCAGAATTGAAAATTGCTTCCGAGACAACTCTGGTGACTATGTGCCAGCTGTCGGACAACGAGATCAGCGAGTACATCGCAACCGGCGAACCGATGGACAAGGCTGGCGCGTATGCAATCCAAGGCATCGCCTCCCGTTGGATCCCGCGCATCGAGGGCGACTATAGCAATGTTGTGGGGCTGCCGGTGGCGCTGGTGTATGCAATGCTGCGCGAACGAGGAGTGGTCTGAAACAGTTCCTGGCAGGTCAATATACAGCGTCGGGAAAAACAAAGAAATCAGCGACTAGGACTTCTTTTCTTCTTCTTTTTTCTCTTTCTTGGCTTCTTCCCCTTCTTTCATCGCGGCCTTGAAGTTGCGGATGCCTTCGCCGATACCCTTGCCGACAGCGGCAAACTTGCTAGTCCCGAAGAGCAGAAGGGCGATCGCGATGACCAACAGCCAATGGAACGGCGAAAATTCACCCATGACTCCTCCATCTCAGGCGCTTAAGCAACGCTTCGTAGGCCAGCCGAGAGCACTGCGAAAATTCTAGGCTACCCCTACTAAGGAGTCAAAGAAGAAGCCCTAAACGCTTTCGATCATTCCCGCCAGCAGCAGCGCCCTTCGTGGCAATTCAGAAATTACCATGAATTCATGCACGGCATGCGCCCCTTCGCCCACACCGCCCATCCCGTCCAGCGTCGGAATCCCCATGCCAGCGGTAAAGTTCCCGTCCGAACCTCCGCCCACGGCAGCCTCCTCAAGTTTCCATCCCACGCGGCTGGCAATTCCCTGAGCTTTTTTGTATAAAGTCGCCACTCCCGCGGTCCGCTCCATGGGTAGGCGATTCACACCGCCCGTTATCTCGAGCTTGCAGTGTTTGTCGAAGGGCTTGAGCGAGCGGAATTTGCGATCGATTGCGGATGCTTGCTTTGCACTCTTGATGCGTACATCGATCGCCGCGGACGCCTCGGCCGCAATTACATTGGTGCGCGTTCCGCCCTCAATCACGCCCGGGTTCACGGACAATCCTTGCCGCACATCGTTGAACTTTGCGATGATGGCAATTTGCCGGGCCAACTCAAGGATGGCGCTGTGTCCCTTCCCGGGATCAAGTCCCGCATGAGCCGCGACGCCTTTTACTCGCAGCGCGTATTCGCCGACGCCCTTGCGGGCGGTTTTCACGGCGCCGCGCAGTCCAGCGGCAGGCTCCAGCACCAGCACTCCAGCTGACTTCTTGGCCAGCGCCTCGGTGATTTTTCGCGACGAGCGGCTGCCCACTTCTTCATCGGAAACCAGAAAAACTGTGACTGGCCGTGGCAGTCCGCCAAACCACCCCTGCAGCGCTTCGATGGCGTAAAGCAAAAGCGCGATGCCCGACTTCATATCGAGAACGCCGGGTCCGAGCAATCGTCCGCTTTCGATTTTGCACGGCATACTCGCCAGCGTTCCCAGCGGATAAACCGTGTCGTAATGTCCCAACAGCAGAACCGGCTTCGGTTTTTGTTGTCCAGAGACTTTCCCACCGAAGTCGATCTGCAAACTGTCGCCGAAATCGGTGCTGCGATGGAGTTTGGTCCGCCCGCCGAGCGCTTCGAATCGGTGAGCGAGGAACGCGGCGATTCGGTCGACCGCTCGCTTGTTGTCGCTTGGGGATTCAAGCTGCACCAGTTCGCGGATTGTCTCGACGATTTGGTCCTGACGCTCTTCAAAGTAGCGTAGGCGGCCTTGCCAAAGGCTCGCGATCGTTGATTCGACGATTTTCGTTTCGGGCACACTTCCCTTTCGCGGACTGGAGTTTGCTTCGCCGTGAACACGATGCGGTACAGTATAATCTTCAGGCTGTTTGAGACGAATCCATGATTGAGACCACTCCACCCGAGGACGATCGGCCGGGGGGCGCTGGCAAGATCGCGCTCGACATTCACGAGATCCTGAAAATTCTCCCCCACCGCTATCCCTTGCTGCTGATTGATCGTGTGCTGGAATTAAAACGCAAGGAAAGTATTGTTGCGATCAAGAATGTCACCATCAACGAGCCATTTTTCAACGGCCATTTCCCGGGATTGCCCATCATGCCGGGCGTGCTGATTGTGGAGGCCATTGCGCAGGCGGGCGGTGCCCTGCTGCTTACCGAGGTGGAAGATCGTGACAATAAAGTGATGGTATTCACCGGCATTGACCGCGCTAAGTTTCGTCGTCCGGTAAGTCCCGGAGATCAGCTTCGGATCGAGGTGGAAGTGAAAGGCTGGCGCGTCATTCCGCGAATGATCGCCGCGAAGATGCACGGTGTCGCGTTGGTGGCGGGCAGGCGTGTAGCGGAAGCAACGGTTTCATGTCAGCTCATCGACAGTTCACGTGGACGCGGCGACGGTTTTAACCGCGCCGGTGAAAGCGCGGAATGATTCCATGAAGCAACCATGAACGTTCATCCCGCCGCAATCCATCCCAGCGCAATTATTGATCCGCGAGCCCGAGTTCCACCTTCGTGCCGGATCGGTCCTTACTGTGTAATTGGCCCCGAGGTCGACCTCGGCGAGGATTGCCATCTGGTGTCGCACGTGGCCATCGAAGGGCCCACGAAAATTGGAGCCAACAACGCCTTCTTTCCTTTCTGTGCCATCGGCATGGCGCCTCAGGATACAACCTACCGAGGCGAGCCGACGCGGCTCGAAATCGGCGACCAAAATGAAGTTCGCGAGTGTGTAACCATCAGCCGCGGCACCGTCAAAGGCGGCGGGCTCACGAAAGTGGGCAGCCACATTCTCATTATGGCCTACGCGCACATTGGACACGACAGCGTGATCGGCGACCACTGCATGCTCGTGAACGGAGCGACGCTGGGCGGACACGTGACAGTCGAAGAGTGGGCCGTGGTCGGGGCGCTTTGCCCGGTGCATCAGTTTGTTCGCATCGGGGCTCATTCCTACGTCGGCGGCGGCACAACGATCACGCAAGATGTCTTGCCGTTTTCCATGACGTCCGCCGCGCGTAACACGCACGCCTACGGAATGAATAAAGTCGGCCTCGAGCGCCGCGGCTTTTCGCCGGAGCGAATTCGCAAGATTCACCATGCCTACAAGACGCTGCTGGCGTCCAAGATGAACACGTCGCAGGGGCTGGAGAAGCTGAAGTCGGAGCCCGATCGCGGCGAAGATGTGGATCTGCTGATCCGCTTTATCGAGGCGTCGGAGCGAGGAGTGATCAAGTAAGTGGGCAGTGGTTAGTGGTCGGTGGCCAGTAAGAGCACTGACCACTAACCACTCGCCACTGACCACTGAAATGCAACGCATCGGACTCATCGCGGGCAACGGCAAGTTCCCTTTTCTGGTTCTGGATGCGGCCAGCGCCGCGGGATACGAAGTTGTCGTCATCGCCATCAAGGAAGAGACTTCTCCTGAAATTGAAGGTCGAGGTGTGGCGTCCACTCACTGGCTGTCGCTTGGCGAACTCTCAAAACTGATCGAAACTTTTCAGCGAGAAGGCGTGAGCCGCGCCATCATGGCGGGGCAGGTGAAGCATAAACAGATCTTCTCCGCCATCCGGCCAGACTGGCGTCTGGCCAAGCTTTTGCTTTCGCTGACCACGCGCAACACCGACAGCCTGCTTGGCGCCATTGCCAAGGTTTTGGCAGAGGAAGGCATCACGCTGGAAAATTCTACCTGGCTCCTGGAGCCGCTGCTGGTGAAGTCAGGAGTGCTGACACGCCGCGCACCCACTGGCCAGGAACGGAAGAACATCGAGTATGGCCGCTCGGTGGCTAGCCAGCTCGCGCGGCATGACATTGGCCAGACCGTCGTAATCGCCGAATCTGCTTGCGTGGCGGTGGAAGCTATGGAGGGCACCGACGCCACCATCGAGCGCGCCGGAAAAGTGATGGGTTCGCTGTACGGCGAGGGATTGACTCTTAGCCGCTCTCTTACCGTGGTGAAGATCGCAAAGCCCAATCAGGACATGCGCTTCGATGTTCCCGTGATCGGATTGAAAACTATCGAGGTGATGCAGGCCGGGGGCGCAGCCTGTCTGGCGCTCGACGCGGGGAAATGCCTGCTCTTGGACGGCGACAAGATCATCGACGCGGCCAATGCGGTGGGAATCGCAATTGTGGCTGACTGATGTCAGCTTGCGACCAGCTCTGCCCAATCGGCTTTCAGTTTCTTGTAACAAATCTGATCTCAAACACGAGCTAAGAACATGACTTCTGCGACCTCCGAATCCGCCCTCATTGCCGAGCAGTTGCGCCGTGCATTCCAAGGGGATGCATGGCATGGTCCTGCGCTGCTCGAATTGCTGCAAGACGTGGAGGCCGCCACGGCCGCAGCTAAACCTCTGCCTGATGCTCACAGCATTTGGGAGCTTACGTTGCACATCGCTGCGTGGGATGCGGCGGCTTCCCGCCGGCTCGGTGGCGAGAAAATACAACTTACCGGCGTGGCCAATTTTCCGCTCGTTCCGAAGCCGACGGAAGCGGCGTGGCGTAAGGCCGTTACACACGCCAAGCGCACGCACGATGCACTGGTGAAGACGGTAGCGACTCTGCCGGAATCTCGTCTACGCGATCGCGTCCCTGGCAAGAAATATGATTTCTGCTTCATGCTTCACGGAGTTGCGCAACACGAGCTGTATCATGCCGGGCAGATCGCGATCCTCAAGAAGGCCACAAGAATTGGGTGATTTTGCGATCGGGTCATCGGTGATGGGAAAAGCCCTGCCCAAGAATTTATTGAGTCGCCCGATGACCCGATCACAAAATACCCGGTTCGCTTTACGCCTTTGCATTTACAATTTCTTGTTCCAGGTGGCAACCGGCCAGCCGAGAGTTTTTTCCTGCACGCTGACAATGCGATTTCCGTCGCAGTGGTAGGGGTGGGCGTATTTGGACGCAACCACGCCCGGGTTTACCACGAACTTGAACAACAAGGTCTGCCCGTTCGATTGCTGGGCGTGGTCGATCCCGACCTGGACCGGGCCGATGCGGTGGCACGCGAGTTTGGCTGCCGCGCTTTCGGTTCGGTCGAGCAGATGCTCACCACGCACAGCGAAGTTCGCGCGGCGTCTGTGGCAGCGCCTACGGTGCATCATCTTGGGGTCGCCCGCGCCTTGATGGAAGCCGGGGTGGACGTACTCATCGAAAAGCCGCTAGCGGCATCGCTGGCAGAAACGGAGGAGTTGGTTCAACTGGCGAACAAGCACAAACGGATCGCGCAGGTGGGGCATCTCGAGCGCTTTAATCCAGCGGTCCGGGCCACCATCCCGTTGCTCACTCAGCCCATGTTCTTTGAGGTGCATCGGCTCAGCGTGTTTACTCCGCGCTCGCTCGATGTTGACGTTGTTCTGGACCTGATGATCCATGACCTCGACATCGTGCTCTCGTTTGTTAATTCTCCGGTGAAAGAGGTGCGCGCGGTGGGCTTGCCCATTCTTTCCGGCAAAGTGGACATCGCCAACGTGCGGCTGGAATTCGAATCCGGATGCGTCGCCAACTTCACGGCCAGCCGTGTTTCCACCGAGCGCGTGCGCAAGTTGCGTTTCTTCCAGCCTGGGCAGTATGTTTCGGTGGACTATGGACGCCAGGAGGTTCTCGTCTTCACCGTCGGGGGCGACGGATCAGCCTCCAGCACTCCCACGGTTAATCCACAGATTGGCGTTGGCAAGCCGCCAATGACTTCGGAAGAGCCGCTTCACGCAGAATTGAAGTCGTTTCTTGAGGCGGTGCGGCAACGGTCTACACCGGTCGTGTCGCTCGATGACGGACACCGCGCTCTGGCTCTTGCGCTCGAGATTCTTGCGGCGATCCGCGAGCATGGGAAGAAGGTTGGGCTTGCTGGCTTGGCGAAGGCGAAAGTTTAGTGGCACTGCTGCTCTTGCCTTCCTGGTCCTACTATTTTTCGTGCGGGGCAACAATCGTCGGGTGATAGCGAGCGGGGTCGAGCGCCAGTCCGTTCCCAACGAGGCAGCGTCACCATGGATGGCCTTTCCTGCGGCATGTTGGAGTGGATTTCCGACGACTTTTCAGACAAGTTCGGGATGCTGGTGCCGATTTCGCTCAATGAAAAGCGGTACTGGTATCAGCTAGACACGGGCGCGGATGAGGTGGTTCCTTACGGTTCGCCCAAGGAAGGGCCGTTCGGATTCCCCATGTTTCCTTGGCAGGGATGTGCTTCTCCTCGATTCTGGGGTACCCGAGGAAGGGCACTTCGGATCGGCCGCACGCCCACGATCCTCACGGTACTGTTGGTTTAGACCTTCTCATCGGACGTTGCCTTTGTCATTGACTTCCCCAGGCGGCGTGTCTGACTCCTGGAACGAGCTGACTTACCTATGACACCGGTTCCAGTCCCGATGCACTCGGCGTTGATTTAGGCCTTTGGCACGAAAGCACCGGCAGAATGGGTACGGAGGATGCCGCCATTCATTTCAGCCTGCAGTCTTGGGGGCGTGAGGCGGTGTTTATCGGAGCACCGGCTTCTGGCGATTTGAAAATAGGAAGTCACGTCTATCAGAAGCCGATGATGCCTACGGAACCGGCGCACCCCGATACCTTTCGCACGCGGTATGGGGCTCAGGGCCTGCTGGGAAATGCCCTCTTCACCGAGAGCATCATTATCCTCGCTCTCGGGACTCATTCGAGATTCAGAATCATAAGCAGAGGCTCTCCGTAAGGGTGCATTTACGCCCATAATTCCCGTCTAGCTGAATCGCCCGTCACCTCGGGATAACTGCGCGTGGGTTGTATCATAATAATCGGATGGCATTCCCGATCCGAGTCTGCGCTGTTTGCTCAGAGGAGTTTGAGCTGAAGCCGGATAAGCCCGGCTTTGCCAACCGCTGCCCTGCCTGCAGCGAGCCCGAATCCGCAGACCCTGCAACGAAACAAAGCATGGACGCCGACGAACGCAAGAGCCTGATGGAAACGAACGAGGCGCGGAGACGAGCGATGCGCGATCTTCTCTATCGCAAAGATAGCTAGCGGATCTGCCCAAAGCCGGTCCAGTTCCAGAGGCGGACTGGGCAGCGTTTTACAAATGTTTACACCCGTAAGTCCCGCGACGTTTGTCAGAGCAAAATCGGCTGAAAGATGCGAAAATAACCTAGCTTGCCGCGTTTGTGCGCTGGGGTATCCGAGGGAAGGCCGGATGCAACGTCGAGACGCCACTGTGTGTCTAACGGACAAGCCTGGTTCGGATAAGCTTAGCTCGGACAAACTTAGCTCGGACAAACTTAGTTCATGCCCATCACGCAAATTCCATTCCAGGATCCCGTGGCCCCTCCGGAGAAGCCGCAAGCGGAACAACTTGGGCTCTACGATACCAAGGGATGGGAAACGGCCTACCGCGATCTCGATGACGATGCCCGCGTGCCGCATCTGCTCATCCAGTTGCAGGATGATCTGGCCCGCTCGAGGCGCCGCGAGGCCGCGTGGATCTCGATCATCACCCACTTGATTCTTATCATCCTGCTGGTAAATATTCAAAGGTTCGACAAATATCTGCCGTGGCACTCGGCGGTTACGGCGAAAAATCTGACGACGGACAAGGATGTCACCTTCCTGGAGCTTCCCAAGGACCTGCAAAAGCTCCAACACAGACCGAACACGAACATTGCTTCCGATAAAGACCGCATCGCGATGACGCGGCATCCTGAACTGGACGTCAAGGAACTGCGCAAGGCTTTGGCGACCCCTGCGCCGGGAGCGCCCGGTGCAAGTGGTGCGCCCAGGCCGGTGCCGCCACCGCAGTCTTCTGCTGGCTTCGCGCAAAACCAGCCGCCCGCGCCGCAGCAACCGCCGAATCCACAGATCGCCCAACTGCAAACGCCGGCCATGCCGAACATCAACAACGAGTTCAAGAAATACGCGGGCTCGATGTCAGCGGGCTCAGCAATTGAGGAGGCGACCCGCGCAGCGGCTGCCGGACGCGGCGCCGGCCAACAGGGGGATGGAGGCAATTTTGGTCTTGGCACAGGCGCTCACGGCCGCCAGATGGGAAACCTCGAGGTTCTCTCTGACACCATGGGCGTGGATTTCGGCCCCTACTTGCAGCGGGTGCTTCACGATGTCCGCGAGAACTGGTACAACTCGATTCCGGAATCGGCGCAGATGAAGCATGGAAACCTGATCATCGAATTCGCGATCACCAAGGACGGACAAGTCGCGGGCATGAAGCTAGTAACTACCTCCGGAGATGTTCCACTGGATCGCGCGGCTTGGGCAGGCATTCAGGGCTCGGACCCGTTTCCGCCGCTCCCTGCCGAGTTTGGGGGACAGTATCTGGCTCTGCGCTTCCGCTTCTTCTACAACCCCACCAAAGGAGAACTCGAATAGTTCTTATCGAATCTACCTTGCCGCAGCGGCCGCGATCTTTGATTTTGAGCCGGGATTTGAAGGTGCGGGCTACGCCTTCCGCAGCCTGATCGATCCATCCCCAGTATGAATCACCAGCAGATTCCCGCCTCCGTTCAGCTTGCCACGAACCTGGTTCTGG
>Ga0208190_1000013_pt1 | contig 69581 bp, 54 predicted proteins | sample June2015DPH_13_1_FD_184708 | JGI IMG/M metagenome (GOLD analysis project Ga0208190, IMG submission 184708) | Peatland microbial communities from SPRUCE experiment site at the Marcell Experimental Forest, Minnesota, USA - June2015DPH_13_10... | ecosystem: Environmental > Terrestrial > Soil >... | reverse complement strand
CGCGCAAGGTCGCAGTCGAATCCGCCGTCAGCACTCGCAGCATGCTGTTGAGATCGCCGTTGTTGAAGGTGTATCCGGAGCGCTGCAGGCTTTCATAATCGGCGAATACCTGCTCGGCGCGAGCCACGTCGCGCGCCGCGCCCTCCAACTCAATGCCGTTCGACCGCAGGTCAATCGTGATGTTCAGGCCATCTTCCAGCACGCGCACATTCTCGTCGCGCGTGCCAAACAAAGTCTCGATGTTGGGACTAATCCCGATGCTTTTCTTCATTCAGTCTCTTTGACGAACCATGTGGGAAAACGAACCATGTGGGGACAGCCGCCTCGGCTGTCCCGCCGAGCCAGGCGAGGCGTTCCCGACGACACACTCTGGGAAACACGCACACCTCAGCCAACGCGTAGACAAAACAGGATTATTCTTCGAGACGGGACCAGCCGGGATGCTCATGCCCAAAGGGCAAGTCACTACCATTGATTAAAGCCTACCCCGCGCCGGGGTGGGAGTCAATGGCAGCCTGGACTTATCCGCCTTCGCCCACCGATGCCGGCACCGCTCGTGTCCTCGCCCACTCGCGCAACGCCCGAATTTCTTCCGCGCGCGTAGTGGAGAGCGGTACCGTCTGCGCCAGTGCGTCCAGCAAGAACTGAGTTGTCAGTTGCTTCTTTTCGGAGAATGCGGCATAGAGCGCGGACTGCACGGCGGCATCGATTTCGGCCCCGGAGTATCCTCCTGCGGCGGCCTCGACTTTGTCGAGGTCAAACTCGGCGGGATTGCGTTTTCGCCTGCTTAGCTGAATCGAGAAAATCTGTCTGCGCTCCGCCTGGTTGGGTAGATCCACGAAGAAAAGCTCATCAAATCGCCCCTTGCGGATCAGTTCCGGCGGCAACGCGGTCACGTTGTTGCAGGTGGCGGCCACGAATACCGGCGCCTTGCGATCCTGCATCCAAGAGAGGAATGACGCCAACAACCGCGAAGAAACGCCTGCGTCGACCGACGCCGAATCCGGCCCACTTCCGGCAAATACTTTCTCCAGTTCGTCGATCCAGAGTACGCAGGGCGCAAGCCCTTCCGCCACATCGAACACCTTGCGAATTCGTTTTTCGGTTTCGCCAATATACTTGTCGTAGATCGCCGCGGTATCGAACTTTACCAGCGGCAGGTTCCACTCTCCCGCCACAGTCCGTGCGCAGAGCGACTTTCCGCACCCCTGCACTCCCAGGATGATTACGCCGTGGGGTGGTTCCAGCCCGAATTCCCGCGCCGCATCGTCCCATGAGCCACGCCGTTGTTCGAGCCAACGCTTCAGATTGTCCATTCCGCCCACGCTGGAAAAAGTTTCGCTCGCCTCCACAAACTCCAGCATCTCAGAGCGCCGGAGCAGAGATTTCTTGGTTTCGAGCACATCGCCCGCGATCTCAGGACACAAGGCATACCGCGCCACCAGCGCCTGCGAAAGGGCCCGCTCGGCTTCTTCTTCGGTCAGGCCGCGAAGGCTTTCGACGACCTCTTCATACCCTTTGGCATCGAGTTTCCGCAGCAAGGTGTGGTCCTTGGAAAGCCGGACGACGACCTCGTCAATGATCTGGCGCAAGCGGCGCCGGTCCGGCAAAGGCAATTCGAGAAATTCCACCAGTCCCTTCAGCTCTGGAGGAATCTCGATCTTTGGAGAAGTGAGGATGATGGTGCGCCGGTTCTCGGAAAACTTCTGCCCCACATCGCGCAGACGCCGAACCACAACCGGTTCTTCCATATGGCGATGCAGGTCTTTCAAGATGAACGCCGCACCCACGGAAATTCCCTCCAGGTTGGCCAGCATCTGAGCGGGTTCCTGGCTGTTGTAGATGGCCTTCGAACTGGCCAGCGATTGCTGAGCAGCCGCGCCATGAGGGGAGGTCGCGTCCAGGCCGTCAACCGCTAACTCACCCACATCGCTGCCGCAGCGGACCAAGCCGCTCGCAATCGTCCACTCAAAGGCCGCCAGGTTCAAGGACGCGCAAGCGGCACGCACCAGGCGAACGGCGCGAACTTCTTCGACCGTTTCTATCGCTACAATTGGAGTTGAGGAATCGAGCAGGACTTTCAAGCGCGCCAGCGGATCGGGAATCAGAGGCCATGCCATGAGTTTGACCAGTCGAGACTTAGTCCCGTAGAATAGCGTATTCGGTACTCACCGGAATATCTCGCGGTACACACAAAGGTACGAATCAGACATGGCTAATCATCATTCGGCGCTCAAGCGCGCCCGTCAAACCACGAAGCGCACGGCCACCAATCGCGCCAACACCTCCCGCCTGCGCACCGCGCTGCGCGACCTGCGCGAGACCATCGAAAAAGGCGACAAGCAAGCCGCCGAGCAGACCTACCGCCAGACCGTTTCCGCGCTCGACAAGGCGATCCAGAAGGGCACCTTGCACGAGAATACCGCCGCGCGCTACAAGTCGCGCCTGGGCGTCCGCGTCAATGCGATGAAGTAGGCTGTTGACTTTGGCTTGAAATTCGCAACGGCAGGCCCGCAAGGGTCTGCCGTTGGCTTTTTCACCCCAAGCGGGGGAACAGAAAGCCAGTGTGCCGGCAGTGCTGCTGAAAGTCCGCGCCGAATTGCGCATTCAGCATGTCTTCTTCTCTCTTCGCTTTAATCCAATAGCCAAGAATAATCAGGCAGACCCCCACCACGCATCGCCACTGATCAATCGCCAGAGCTGAGCCAATCGCGGCCAAGTTGAGTCCAGAATAGATGGGATGCCGAAACCGAGCGTAGGGCCCAGTGCGGATCAGTTTGTGATCTTCCTTGATCGCGATCCGGGCGCTCCAATACTGTCCCAGATGCCAACGTGCCCAAAGCGCTAGCGCGATCCCGGCCCAGGTTAGAGCAACGCCCGTGACGCCCAGTGCGTAAGTGCGAGGGATAACTCGATGCCCGAGAGGCCCGATCCCCGCTTCGTCGCTGAAGAGCAGAACGAAGCCGGCGATTTCCACAAAAAGAATTCCATAGCGCGAGGCAAACGACTCCTTACGCTGCGTGCGCCGGGTCTTGAGCGCTCCCAACGCCCAATAGACAACGAAAACGATCCACGGGCCTTCGATGAGATACTTCCAGGTCATTGCGTCTCCAGAATCTAGAGCTTGTAGCTAGAAGCGGATTCTCACACCGGCAGCTGGTCCTGCATCCATCCCGGCGCTTCCATCTTGGGTTCAGTCGTCAAATCCATCACCAAACGCTCCAGCACCATGCGCTTGCTCACAGGATTCGACCGCAGGGCAAGATCAGCCTTGGCCACCAGGCGAATCGCGCGCGTCAACTCGCGGCGGGATTTGTAGCGGCGGGCCTGCTTGATGATGTCATCGGCCGCAAATGGAGGCACGCGAAAGCCCTGCCACAGCGCGGCCCAGAGCATGCGCTGGTCGCGCACATTGCGTTCGAGAATCACGAGCATCTGGCGGAAGGTTTTCGCCAGCATGTAGATGTGTCCGATGGAGGCTTCCTCGCCATCGCCCGAGGACAGGATCGCATCCAGCACTTCCAGCGCGCGCACGCGATCCTTGGCGGAAATGGCGTCGGTCAATTCATACAGCGACCGCTGCTTCGCAGCCAGAACCATGGTTTCCACGTCGCCGAGAGTGATGCGGTTCCTGGCTCCGACGTAGAGCATCAGCTTCTCCAGCTCATTGGAGATCATCATCATGTCGCCGCCGAGCGCATCGACCAGTTCGCGGGCGCCATCGGGATCGATCTTCACCGGCACTTCGCGGCTGGCGCAATAGTCGGAGATCCAGCGCACCGCTTCGCCTTCTTCCACCCGCGCCAGTTCGACGATGCCGCAATACTGGCCCATGGTTTCGCGGATGCGCTGGTAGCGCTCTTTGTCCTGCATCTCCATGCGGCGGACGTCGGCGGGGATGCTGATGTGGTCGGCGACAAAAACCAGCAGCGCATCGGGATTCGGGTTCTTGCAATAGTCTTCGATGGCCGCGAGCTTTTCATCGTTCGAGCCCCGGCCAAAAAGAGTCTTCACGCCGCGCACAAAGAACACCTGAAAAGGCGCCATCAGCGAGGGAGTGCGGGCGCGGTCGAGAACTTCGGCAAGGTCGTTCTCCGCCAGATCGAACTCGAACAGGCTGAAATCACGAAGATCAGGCGAGACCAGATGCTCGATGATGGCGTCGCGAAAGCGCTTGCGGAAGAAAGCTTCGTCTCCAACAAACACGTAGGCCGGACGCAGCTTGTGCGACTCCAGTTCGCTGACAAACCGCTCCGCCTGGGCAAAAGCCCGCATCAGAACTCCTCCGCAGTGCGTCGTTGGTCGTCAGTCGTTGGTCGTTGGCCAACGCACGACAATTGACGCATGATCGATTGGCGAACGACCAACGACCAACGACTAACGACTGACTGCAACTCTAGCATCTAGAAGCCCTCCAGAATGTTAGAGACCAGGGTACGGGCAAAATCCTGGGAAAGCCGCCGGAAAGCCGGCGAGTCTTCCTCGAAAAAGCTGGCCAAATCTTGCGAGACTTCGTACTGCTCGCGAAACAGGTACGAAGGATTCTGGTAGAGCACCTTGCCCTGGCGGTCGGTAAGCGCCACTCTCATGCTCACCACTACCAAAACGCTGGCGGCCTGCCCGGTCGTGGAGTTGTAGGTGAGCGGCGTGGAAGATGCCGACACCACGGTGCCGCGCAGCGTAGCGTCGGCGGCTTCCCCGGCATCATTGAGAATGTGATAGTGCGTGCGCGTCGTGAATTCGCGCACCACCGACGCGGTAAGCCATTGTTCGATGCGGTAAGTGCTGGTCTCGTTTACGAAAGCCGGGACGGCAATGGTCTTCACGTTTTCCGGAAGCTGCACTGCGTGGCCAGCCGTATGGTATCCGCAACCGGTGCTCGCTACGACGCATGTCAGGCAGATCGATGTCAGGAAGATCGATGTCACGAAGATCGGTGTCAGGCAGATCGGAGTCCGGCAGATCGAAGCCAGCCACGCGGCGCGGCAAGCCTTCATTGGATTTTTCCCAGCGGACGTGTGGGGATCATGCTCTCGGCGCATTCCACCGCGGTCATGGCCGCGATGCGCAGGTTGTCCGCGGCTGCCCACAACCAGATTCCATTGGGTTGGGCCGCATCGCTCTTGAGGGAAACCAGAATGCTAGCTTGACCTGCCGTATTCACGTTGCTGGGCTGCGAATCGTCTTCCGGCCCCACCAGGGTCACGTGATCTCCAGCAAGCGCCTGCGACAATCGCTCCTGATCTACGGCCTGCTCCATCTCCAAGAAGATGGCGAGGGCATGGCCATGAAAAACTGGAGGCTGAAGCAGCATCACCGCGGGCTGCGGCACATCCGCACCGGCAATCTTCCGGTAGTGGCGCCGCACCCGCGCTTCCAGCGACTCCAGCGACAGTTGCGATTTCTGCCCATAGCGCGCAATCATGTTGAAAGCCACCTGCTCATCGAACACATCCTTCGGCAGCGACTGGAACGACAATAGATTGACGGTCTGCTGGTGCAACTCGTCCATGCCCTTCTGCCCCTGCTCGGATGCCGGCTCGAAGACCGTCGCTACCACGCTCCGAATAGCTCCAGCCTTGCGCGCCCGCAGCATCAGCAGAGCCAGCGCCACGGCAGCGGGATGAGCCACAATGCACGGCGCGGGCTGCAGCTCCGGCTGCCACATCTCTTCCCGTTCGCGCTCCGTCCAGAGAGAACGCACGGTGGCGCCAGGTTCCTCTTCCAACGCGCCGGAAAGATCGATGATCGCGCTGCCCGCATCGCGCGCCCGCTTCCAGTTCTGGCGCGTACACTCCGCGTCCGCCGCGAAAAAAGTGAAGTCCATGTGGGTAAACTGCTCCGCCCGCACACTCTGGATGAAGTTGATTTCGTCGCCCGTGGCCTCGAGTTGTCCGATCGATTCGTCATCGTCGAGCAAGCGTATGTCCACGGCGGGAAAGTTTCGCTCGCCGAGCATTTCGGCGACTTCTTTCCCTTTAAGCGTGGCCGCACCCACAATGGCCGCGCGGAAGAGTTGCCCGCGCACAGAAGAGGAAGGCGGCGCTGCCGCGATTTTAGACGGACTGCTCATGAAGTCTGTGAAGCCTCCTTGTAGGTTGGCGGTGGAGGCTGGTTCCGGCCGCGGAATACCCACTGCAACCGCCAGAACACCCCGGAGAACATGTAGAGTATGGCGACCGCAAACAGAACGGGGCCGGAGAATGCGGCGACAGCGGCGATCAGCGCTGCGAGGAGAATAATTAGCCGAAAGGGATGACGCGATCCGAAGTCGATGTCCTTAAAGCTATAGAAACGCCACGTACTGACCATGAGATATCCGACCGCTGACACCATCGCGATCCAGATAACCGCCGTGTACCAGGACGCAATCGGCTCTCCGTCCTGGAAGTGAACGACCGCTGCGATGACACCTGCTCCAGCCGGAATCGGCATGCCAACAAAATACTTCTTCCCCGGACGCCCGGGATTGGAAGGTTGCGGGTTCGAGGTGATGTTGAACCGCGCTAACCTGCTGGCACCCGCTATCAGGAATAGAAAACAGGCGATGCCCCCGAGTTGCGTCAACTTTATGTGCCACTGCGTCAGTGTAGTCGGCGGCACTCCGTGAAAGCCCCAAGCCCAAGCCAGCATCGCAGGCGCAACACCGAAAGTGATCACATCGGCCAGCGAGTCAAGTTCCTTGCCAAAATCGCTGCTGGTTCCGGTCATACGCGCGATTCGGCCGTCGAGTCCATCGAACAGCACGGCAAAACCTATGGCGATCGCGGCGTGATCGAGATGCCAAAACGCATTGGTGATCGCGTAGTAGAGCACCTGCACGATCGCGTAAAAGCCCGCCCCCATGTTTCCCGTAGTAAACAGCGAAGGGAGAATGTACATCCCTTTGCTCAAGCGGCGTGGCCGCTGCTCGTCCTGCCTGCGTCTTAGAATAGGAAGATCCATCAGCGCGTCCCTTCGCTGGCAGCATAACTCCCTGCCCTTGCCAGTTCGCCTTTCGGCTGCAGGTAAGCCAGCACGCTCGCTCCTCCGCGAACCCGGTCGCCGACTTTCACTTGCAGGACGGCGGTGGACTCGACCAGCACGTCCACACGAGAACCGAATTTGATGAGCCCCACGCGCTGGCCGCGCTCCAGTCGATCGCCCACCTTAGGATGGAAAACAATTCTTCGCGCCAGCAATCCCGCAATCTGCTTGAAAACCACGACTTGGCCGTCGCCTTCCACACGGACAATATTCTGCTCGTTCTGCTCCGCGGAAGCTTGGTTCATGGCATTCAGGAACTTCCCGCGCTGATAGCGAACTTCGCTCACGACTCCCGGAATCGGAGAACGGTTCACGTGCACGTCGAAGACGCTCAGGAAGATGCTGATGCGCGCCTGCTCTTCTCTGCCCACCGTCACCATTGAAACATCTGTAACTTTCCCATCTCCCGGCGACACCACGGCGCCCGCCGCATCGGGAATGGCACGCTCGGGATCGCGAAAGAACCAGAGGAAAAACACCGCAAGCAGTAGTGGTATCAGGGACCAGGCGGGCCGCGCGAACCAGCCAACCAGGATCGCAGCCACAATCAACCCGAGTGCGTAATAGTAGCCGTCACGAACCATGGGAGCAGAGGTCCCATTATAGAGCAGAGCCGAGCAGCCCTGTCTCCTGTTCAATCAGAAAGTGTGTAAGTGCAAATAAATAAAGGCGCTGATGAGCGCCGGCAGGTAGATACAAAATGCCCTCAGCGGCCGCCGCCGCCATTCCAATGGACAATAAAATTACGCTACGTGAACTCCGTACTGCTGCCGATACTGCCGCTCAATGCTTTCCATCTGGTCTTTGAGCCGCAGCTTCAGCTTCTTGAGGCGCACTTCCTCCAGCTTTTCATCTTCGCTGAGGTAACGTTTTTGGGTGAGAGAATCAAGACGGGTGGAATATTGCATGTGCTCCTGAGCCAGCCTGCGGAATTCGTCGTGGCTGGTCAGGAGAGTGTCTTTGGCAGTCAGCATCCAGCAGACCTCCAAACCGGGATTCAGGCCTAAAGCTACCACAGCCCCAAAATCGGTTCAATGCCAATTTCTGGTGCAGTCTCGTTATGAGAAAACCTTAACAAACTTAAGTCGGCCAAGGATTGCATCTTCCGCTGGATTGGCGTAATAGCCCTTGCGCCGTCCTGTTTCTTCGAAACCCATCTTCCGATATAAGCCGCGAGCGCTTTGATTCGATTCGCGGACCTCCAGAAATATGCCACTGCCATTCTTCGCCCGCGCGTGGGCAATGAGTTCATTCAGCAGACCTGTGCCCACGCCTCTTCGCCGGGCCGCTCCGGCAACGACAATGTTCTCCAACTCCCACTCCGTCTCAACCCGGTGCGCAACCAGGAATGCCAGAACTGAGGTCGCTTCGCTTAAACCCATCTTCGGCGCCGCTGCGCAGTCATCTTCAGCCACCCACGCCAAGCGCTCAGACGACTGCTGACCGCCTGTAGTCACAAACAGGCCCTCATACTGCTGCCGGGGCCAGTGCGCGGCTGCCGGACTCGCGCGCTCCAGATCCAACATGGCGGGAACGTCAGCGATATTTGCCCGTCGCACTCGCAAGCTAGGAACCGCTCTTCTCGAGCATCTCGGCGTCGGTGCGGCGAATGTAATTCGCTTCCAGCTGCTCCGGCGTTACCGTCTCGCCGGATTGAATCTTCCGCCAGCCTAGTTGAGCCACCGCCGCAGCCGTGATCGGCTCCAGCTTTGAGATGCTCAACCCGGCCGCACGCGCCGTTTCGGCGAGAACCGGATCCGGTGTCACCACCGTCCATCCTCTCGCTTCGGTAAGGAATTCGCCCCTGGTCAGGAGGTGCTCGCGCGGAGCATGACCCTTAGCCGGAACTTCGTATTCGCCTACGTAAACATCGCTCCGGCCCGCATCCAGCGCAGCCATGATCTTGCCCTGAGCGCCACTGGTGAAGACACACACCTCCAGCAGCGACACGGCCGCAATCGGCTTGCCCAACACCTCCGCCAGAGCCTTGACCGCCGCCAGGCCAATGCGGAGTCCGGTAAACGACCCCGGCCCGGAAGCTACCGCGAAAGCGCCGATCTCGTGTTTGGTAAATCCGTTAATCGAAAGCAAATCGGAAATTTGCGGAATAAGCTGTGCCGAAAAAGTGCCGCCAACCAACGGCGCAATCTCGATGACCTCGACATCGTCCCGGTCAGCAGACCTCTCCCCCGCCCGCGCCAGCGCGATGCTGCCCTGCTTGCCCGAAGTATCGATGGAAAGTAAGAGCATGAAGAAGAAGTTCTTGCCTTATTTTGTGTTGCCTTATCCGTATCCGTGAAGATCCGCGAAAATCCGTGGCCAGTCTTGCTTTTGACTTACCCCTCGACCAGCTCCAGCAGCACGCCCCCCGTGCTCGAAGGATGCACAAACACATACTTGTGCCCGCCCGCCCCGGTCTTGATCTCCTCCGAGACCAGGCGCACGCCGTCTTTCTTCAGCCGCTCGACAGTCGCGGGTAAATCCGGAACTCGCAGGCACACGTGATGCAGGCCTTCGCCGCGCTTGCCGATAAATTTGGCAATCGTCGAATTCTCCGAGGTCGCCTCCAGCAATTCCAATCGGCTTTCACCCACCGGAATCATGACCAGCCGCACCTGCTCCTGCTCCACGGTTTCTTCGGGAGAAATGCTCAAGCCGAGTTTCTCGTAGATGGCCTTCGCCGCCGCCAGCGACTTCACCGCAATCCCGATGTGATCGATTTCAGCCATGATCGATTTACCTGATCAGCTTTTTCCCGCGTTCGCGGCGATCTCCTCCACCAACGTATACGGATCGCGCTTGTGCTCGGCCACTTCCGCCGCCAGCCGTGCCAGGTTGCCATCGCCGAACTGAGTTCGCGCCTTTTCCAGCAAGGCATCGCGCAGCATCTCGACCAACCGCTCCTGCCAGTTCTCGACGCTCTTGTTCAGCGCCAGGTTTTCCTTCTGCAGATACGCCTCATAGTCTGCAATGGCGCCAGCCAGTTCTTTGATTCCCACTCCTTGACTGGCAACCGTCTTCACGATCGGCGGCGTCCAACCATCGCCGCGCATGGCCAGCGATTGCAGCGTACGGATTTCGCGTTCCACGTGCTCAGCGCCATCGCGGTCGCTCTTGTTGATCACGAAGATGTCGGCAATCTCCATGATCCCGGCTTTGATGGTCTGCACGTCGTCGCCCATGCCCGGCACCAGGATCAGAATCGTGACGTCGGCCAGCCGCACGATATCCACTTCGTCCTGGCCCACACCCACGGTTTCAATCATGATGAGGTCGCGCCCCGAAGCGTCCAGCACCGTGGTCACATCGGCCGTGGTGCGCGCCAACCCGCCGAGCGAGCCGCGCGTCGCCATGCTGCGAATGTAAATCCCGGGATCGGAGAAATGTTCCTGCATGCGAATGCGGTCGCCGAGAATCGCTCCGCCCGTGTAAGGACTGGTGGGATCGACGGCGATAATTCCGACCGTGTGATTTCCTTTGCGATAGAAGCGCGCCAGTTGATCGACCAGCGTGCTCTTCCCCGCCCCCGGCGGCCCCGTCAGCCCGAGCACACGTGCCTTCCCGCTGTGCGGAAAAATGGCCTTCAGCAACTCCGACCATCCCGGCGCGCGGTTCTCCACCGTAGAAATGGCGCGTGCCAGCGTCCGCACGTCGCCGGAGCGCAGTTGCTCAATCCATGTCTGGATGGGTTGGTTCAAGCGATCAGTGTAAAGCAGAGGGCGACAAACTAAAACCGACGAACAGATCACGCAAGGAATTCGCCCCCCGGCCCGATCCGCAGAATTCTGCGGGCTAGCCGGCCGAGCACAGGGTACTCAGCCCATTCGCCGCGCCCAGCTTTGATTCCGTACACAATGGCCACCACCAGAATAAACACCCACCAGCCCATCATCCCCAGCCAGACGACTGGGAAAAGGATCACAAATGCCGGGGGAAGCGAATTGTTCCCCGCTGCCGGCTGGTGAAACGCAACACCGGCAATGACGGCCGCAAAAATTGCGCCCATCATTAGCATCACGACTAAGAAGTACAGCGCCTGTAGCAACAGAGCCTGGAGCGCGTGGAACGAAACGAACCGCGAGTCCCGCTTAATTAGGAAAATAATCAGCGGAGCAATGAATCCACCGACAAGCTGCAGCACATGGGCCAGCGTTCCCATCGTGCGCTCATCGGGAGTTGCGGTTAGTCGGTCGACTCCTGCTGCGTCGGACACGAGCCCTCCGGGGGATGACACGGTACCGTAACTCCGAAGGCGCGAGAAGGCAAGACGGCACATCGGAGACCCGACGGCCCGAGCCAAAAGATCGAGGGTCTGATCTTCAGGGGAGTGAAAGCTAGTCTTTCAGCAACTGTCTTGCGATCACCAGCCGCTGAATCTCGCTGGTGCCCTCGCCGATCGTGCACAACTTCACGTCGCGGTAATACTTCTCGGCGGGATAATCTTTGATGAACCCGTACCCGCCATGAATCTGCACGCCTTCGTTGGCGCACCGCACGGCCACTTCGCTGGCGTAGAGCTTCGCCATTGAAGACTCCATCGTCGTCTTCATGCCGGCATCTTTCATCGACGCCGCCCGCATGGTGAGCAGTCGGGCAGCGTCAATCTCCGTGGCCATATCGGCCAGCTTCCACTGGATCGCCTGAAACTCGCCGATGGCCTTGCCGAATTGCTTGCGCTCCTTGGAATAGTTCAGAGCGGCCTCGTATGCGCCCTGCGCCATGCCCAGTGAAAGAGCCGCAATCGAGATGCGGCCGCCATCGAGCACGCGCATCGCATCGATAAAGCCATCGCCTTCCTTGCCCAGCAGATTCTCCGCCGGAATCACGCAATCTTCAAAAATCATTTCCGCCGTGTCACTGGCCCGCAATCCCAGCTTGTTTTCCTTCTTGCCCGGACGGAATCCCTTGGTATCTTTCTCCACGACGAAGGCGGAAAGCCCATGCGTATTCGCCGTCCGGTCGGTCACCGCGAGCACAACGATCACATCCGCGTAATGTCCGTTCGTGCAGAAAGTTTTTGTCCCGTTCAGCACCCAGCCGTTGCCACGGCGCTTTGCGGTCATGCGGGCGCTGCCCGCGTCTGATCCGGAAGATGGCTCGGTCAATCCCCACGCACCGATAAACTCGCCCGTAGCCAGTTTGCTGACGTATTTCTTTTTCTGCGCGTCATCGCCGGCGAGGAAAATGTGATTGGAGCAGAGTGACGTGTGGGCTGCCACAATGATGCCTACCGACCCATCCACCCGCGACAACTCCTCGATGGCGATCACATACTCCACATAGCCCATGCCGGCGCCCGCGTACTCGGCGGGGAAAACAATTCCCAGCAAGCCGAGCTTGCCGAGTTCCTTAACGATAGCCAGCGGAAACTCGCACGCCTCGTCCCATTTCATGACGTTGGGCTTGATCTCGCGCTCGGCGAACTCACGGACACTTTTCTTCAGATGCTGCTGCTCGTCGCTCAGTTGAAAATCCAAGACTCCTCCACCCGCTCCAACTCGTTTTGTGATTAAAGCATAGCGGCGGAAGAGGGAGAAGTTACTTCAGGCAGGAGAAACGAAAAGTGGGGAAAGGCGCATGATCACTGGGGGTTGTGAGCATGAAATCCCACAGCCCAACCGACCGGATGGTTTGCCAATAACTGCCCCGCGGCAAATTTTCGCGCGCGGACGCGAGAATCAACGGACCACTCCATCCATAAGAATGAACTTCTCGAACACTTCGTTCGAAAGCAACCGCCCGCGCGCCGTCAAGCAGACCAAGTCTCCCCGCCGCTCCATCAGCCCGCCTTCGACAAACTCCGCAATCGCGGCGCGAGCGTTCTCGATTGCTTCCTCACCGAACTCTGCGGACAGCTCCCTCAGGTTAACGCCTCGGTTCAGCCGCAACCCAAGAAAAAAACTCTCCTCTAACGCTGCCCGATGTGAAACCTCGGTGCGTTGCAAGCCTCTCTTGTTCATGTACTGCTCCAAGGAGTCCGGAGCCGCGAATCGCACCGCCTCGATGTCCGGCGCGGCGGAAACCAGCATCGAGTGCGCATCCACGCCAAAGCCGAGGTAAGGCTGCCGTGTCCAATACTTCAAATTGTGCCGCGACTCGAAGCCCTCGCGCGAGAAGTTCGAAATCTCATACTGCGCAATCCCCGCCGCGTTGAGTTCCTCACAAGCCACGAGGTAGAAATCCGCCATCGCCTCTTCATCCGGAACAAAGTGCGCGTGATAGCGTTTGCCCCCTGCCATCAACTCGCGTCCCAGCCGCGAATCCTCATCCACTTCAAGCATGTAGACGCTCACATGTCCGGCACCGGTCGCGACTGTTTCCCGCAGAGAGAATTCCCAACTCTCGGCGGTCTGATACGGCAACCCGGCGATGAGATCGACATTGATGTTGGCAATTCCCGCCGCTCTCAGTCGAGCAATGTCCCCCAGCACGGTCGCGCGCTTGTGCAAGCGTCCCACCGCCGCCGCCTCCTGATCCACAAACGACTGCACTCCCAGGCTCACGCGGTTCACACCGCAACGCAGCAGGCTCTCCACCACGGCCTGAGTCAACGTCCCCGGAGCGCACTCGACCGTTACTTCGGCATCAGGCTGCACGTCGAACCGCCGCCGCACCGTAGCAAAGACTCGCTCCAGTTGCCCAGCCTCCAGCACCGTCGGCGTTCCTCCGCCCAGGTAGATGGAATCCACCGCGCGCTCTATCTCCCCGCCCATCTCCACCGCAACCAGAGGCGCGTTCTCAATATCCGCACAAACGCGATCTACATAACGCTCGAACACCGCCCTCGAAAAAACGTCAGACGCGAAGTTGCAGTAACTGCACTTGGTCCGGCAGAACGGAACCGAAATGTAAATCCCGAGCGGCACGCAACACCATTATCCCATCTCAAACCCATTCGCCCGCCCGCAAACCTTTTCCATCCTGCCGCCTGCCTCGGCCATCCATATTGAGGTACCCTGTTAAAGCGCCCCAGGCGCCGCTTCACCACCCGATCGCCAAGAAACCGATGTCCCAGGAAGAAGAAGTATTAGGCAAAGCCTACGACAGCCGCCTGATGGCGCGCCTGCTGAAATATCTGCGTCCCTACCGCTGGCAGGTGGCGATCGCTCTGGTGTCGATCGTCCTGAAGTCTTTCGCCGACGTGCTCGGACCCTACCTCACTAAGGTTGCGATCGATCGCTACCTCGCGCCCGCCAAGGGCAACGTGCCCGGCATATGGAGTTGGCTCAACTCGCGTCCGATTATCGGCATTGCCCAGATCGCCGCCATCTATGTCAGCCTGCTGGTCTTCAGTTTCCTGCTCGAGTTCTTGCAAACCTACTTCATGCAGTGGACTGGCCAGAAAGTGATGTTCGATCTCCGCCGCCAGATTTTCCGCCATCTACAGCGGCTGCACGTTGCCTTCTTCGACAGAAACCCCGTCGGCCGCCTGGTCACGCGCGTCACCACCGACGTTGACGCCTTGAACGAGATGTTCACCTCCGGCGTCGTCTCCATCTTCGAAGACCTCTTCGTACTCTTCGGCATTCTCGGCGTCATGCTGTGCATGAACTGGAAGCTGGCGCTGATCACTTTTGCGGTGCTGCCGTTCATCGTGGTGGCCACCAAGATTTTCCGCGACAAGGTTCGCGATTCCTATCGCCGCATCCGCGTCGCCATCGCCCGCATCAACTCCTACCTGTCGGAGCACATCAGCGGCATGGTGGTGCTGCAGCTCTTCAATCGCGAGCGCAAGGCCTACAACCGCTTCTCGGAAATCAATCGCAGCCACATGGAAGCGTTCAAAGACGCAATCATGGCCTACTCGGTTTACTACCCCGCGGTTGAGATCCTCTCCGCCATTGCCATTGCCTGCGTAATCTGGTTCGGCGGCGGGGACGTGATGCGAAACGTCACGGCGAGCAGCGTTGCCATAAGTTTCAATTGGAAGACGCTGGTCGCATTCCGCCTGCTGCCTACGGTGGCATCGCTCGGTGTGCTCGTCGCTTTCATCCAGTACGCCCTGCGCTTCTTCCGCCCGATCATGGACTTCAGCGAAAAATACAACATCCTGCAATCCGCCATGGCCGCCAGCGAGCGCATCTTCAAACTGCTCGATACGCCGGTGCAGGTAGTTTCGCCCGCAGTGACCAAGCGCCCCGAAGGCCCCGGCCGCATCGAATTCGATCACGTCTGGTTCGCCTATCACGATTTCGAGCCCAGCAATGCTCATGTGGGGACGGCCGCCCTCGGCCGTCCAGCCGAGCGAAGCTCGGCAGGTTCTTCCCTGTCCACCAGCGGCGCAGCACCCAGCAATTCAGCCCCCGACTGGGTTCTCCGCGACGTTACCTTCGCCATCGACCCCGGCGAAACCGTGGCCATCGTCGGCCACACCGGAGCCGGCAAGACCACGCTCATCTCACTCCTGCTCCGTTTCTACGACGTCCAGAAAGGCGCAGTCCGAATCGACGGCGTCGACGTGAAGGACATGGACCTCGTCGACCTGCGCAGCCGCTTCGGCGTGGTCCTGCAAGATCCATTCCTGTTCAGCGGCACCATCGGCGGAAATATCCGCCTCGGCACCAAGCGCATTCAGGATGCAGACGTTGAGCAGGCCGCCGAAGACGTGAACCTCATCGACTTCATCCGCGCGCTGCCCAAAGGCTTCGACGAAGAAGTCCGCGAGCGCGGCTCCACGCTCTCCACCGGCCAGAAACAGCTCATCTCATTCGCGCGTGCCCTCGCCCACGAACCGAAAATCCTGATTCTCGACGAAGCCACGTCGAGCGTGGATACGGAAACCGAATTCCGCGTGCGCGACGCCCTCAACCGCATGGTTGAGGGACGCACTTCGCTGATCATCGCCCACCGGCTCTCCACCGTGCAGCGCGCCGACAAGATTATCGTCATGCACAAAGGCCAGATCCGCGAAATGGGTACGCACCAGCAACTGCTAGGGCAGAGAGGCATCTACTTCAAGCTCTACCAACTGCAATACAAGGACCAGGAGTTGAGTGTGGGGCGGGCGTCATCGCCCGCGAATGCGGATGGATTCACGGAGCCGGAAGTGACCGCCAGAGGGGATGACTAGCACCGACGTCGCCCCGCTTCAGTGACAGTCGGTATAGACGGTACTCCCCACAGCTCGCGATGTGCAGTTGACTTGAGGGCGTGGTGGAACTAGCGCGGGCGCCTGGTATGGAGGCCTTGCCGCTTGCGCCATGAACAGGTTGTACAGCATTCTCGCGCGTTCTAGCTTAAGTTGTTGCTGGCGCTCCGCTGCTAGTTCATCTGCGCTCGGCCCTGCCCCCACAACGACTGTCTTCTCGGTGGGCGCGTCCTTGGGCTGTCCAGCCGCACGCAAAGTCTTAACTTGGCTTTCGAGCGAGGCATTGGCCGAGATCAACGCCGAAATGTTCTCACGTAGTTCCCCGAAAGTAAAAGGCCGGTATCCCTCGCCCATTTTCTGCGAAAGTTGAGAGACGGGTAGAATTGCCAGGCCTCCGGTTGGGGCGACGGCAACCCACATCGCCACCCCAGTGCCCGGCGCGCCCGGCGGCACTAAGAGGAGGTGATGATTGTTGATCTGATCCGCAGGCGTCGATCCGCCGGTTGTTCCATCTTGGAGCTTGACCGAGGGCTAAACCACAGAGGACGAAAAGGACCAAGGGTCGAAGCATGGATCCACCTCCGGCTTCTGAGGATGCGCCTGAGGGGCAGGGCTGTCAAGCTGGGATCCCGGAAACGGCGCTTCCCGGGGCGGGCTTGCTTCGGACAGCTTGGTTCTGCTCCGCGAACTCACGTGACGCTGCAACAAGTGTCGAGAGTAGGCTGGTGACTGTTGTCAATTGGCGCTGAAGCATTCCCTCGTCGAACATCAGTTTTTCATTCGAGCCGGGAATGTACCACTCGTCCTCCCTCCTCGTGCATTCATATGTACGGTCACGGCGCAGGATGCCTGAGGATCGAACGCTTCTCCTGCCCGAAAGGCGGTGTGCCAACGTGTTTCTGACTCCGTCAAGCATTGTAAATTCAGGTTTTTGCGTGAGCTCTGCCAGACGCCTCGTTATGGCAGCCCGAGGGAAAGCGGTCCCAAAGGCTTTGTTCGTGGCGTCCAGGGTGATCTTCTTCGGTTTGGCGACGTGAGGGAATTCACTCGGCTCCAGTGCGTTTCCCAGAAAATAAAGGCAGAAACCTAGGCTCTCGAAAACCGAAAGTCCGCTCATGAAGAAAATGTAGATGCACCGTTCCAGCTTATAGGACAGCCCTTCATCGCCAGCGTCTGCGCGCCAGGACTCGCTCGCGTTTGCGAGCAGGGACCTAAATTCCTCGCTGCACTCCGCGCAGAGGCGGTAACGATAACGGACGGCCTGCCACGCCCAGTCAAACTGCGTCCGTCTCTCTAGCGGGTCACTAAGGTTTTCGTCGCTGACGAGGCCGGGGAAAAAAGCATCCGCCGCCCGTCCGAAGGCGCGAAACTCAGCCTCGGGGAACTCACGTGGCATCGAGATATCCATGGTCTCTCCTTATCAATGATACCGCGTCTATGCCGGTTGCCCGTGATTCCGAGCGTGGCTCGCGGCAGGAAGCCGATGGCGGTTAGTGCAGTGATGTAGGCGAGGTACAGCCGGGTGAACTGCGGGTCGTACGGGATGTTGAGAAAAACGGCTTCTTTGGTTTTTGGCATGGCGACAGAATGGTCACCAGGGCCCTGAATCGTGAGAACCTGCTACCTCGTCGACGTCTTCGCTCTGCGGGATGATGTCTTTCGCGTCCGGGCCTGCCTCTTAGGGGATGCCGTGCCGACAATCCGTCCGTCAAAATCAACACCGACCAGCGCCAGAATCTTCCGTGCTCTCGCTGGCGGAACTCCGAGGCGCCTGGCAGTCTCCCGGAGAGAGAGCGGTTTGAAATCGAGCTTTACGGGGCGTCGCATCGAATTTCCTTTCAACGCTTTTTATTTTATCACGCTCATTCGGGCCGCTTTCACGGGAAATGATTTTCCATCAAACCATTCGCGCCGTGTTCTGGCCTTACAATGCTCTCTTGCGAATCTTGATCTCAGCCGGCGAGGCTTCCGGAGAAATGTACGGCGCGCAGCTCGTCGAAGCTCTGCATCGCCGCGACCCGCAGCTCGAGTTCTTCGGCGTCGGCGGAGACCGCATGCGCGCCGCCGGCTGCGACACCGTCGTCGATGCCAAAGACCTCGCCGTCGTGGGCATTACCGAAATCCTCAGCCGCCTGCCACACATCTACAGCCTCTATCGTCATCTGATCAAAGAAGCCGACAAGCGCAAGCCCGACCTCGCCATCGTCATCGACTCACCCGCCTTCAACTGGCGAGTAGCGCGGCAAATGAAGAAGCGCGGCATCCCCGTGGTCTACTACGTCGCGCCGCAGTTCTGGGCGTGGCGACAGGGACGCGTCCGCCTTCTCCGCAACTACGTCGAGAAAGCCCTGGTGATTTTTCCCTTCGAAGAAAAGTTCTATCGCGACCGTGGAGTCGATGCCACCTTCGTCGGCCATCCCCTCGCCGACCTGCCGCACCCGGCCATCGAGCGCAAAGATTACGCCGGGCAATTTCATCTCGACCCCGCAAAATATTGGATCACGCTGATGCCCGGCAGCCGCGTCAAAGAAGTGCGCATGAATCTGCCCACGATCCTCGAAGCGGCCGCCCAGCTCGGCCCCGACTACGAATTTCTGCTCCCGGTCGCACCCACTCTCGACCGCGCCCTCCTGCGAAGCATAATCGGCTCAAAAACGACGGGACACACCATCACCCTCGTCCCCGAATCTCTGCCTGCACTCTGGCATTCCCGCGCCGGCATCGTCGCCAGCGGCACTGCCACCGTGGAAGCCGCCATGATGCGCACTCCGTTCATAATGGTCTATCGCGTTTCGTCTCTCACTTACCTGCTGGGTAAACCGCGAGTCAAAGTCCCATACTTCGCCATGGTCAACCTGATCGCCGGGGGGGAAATCGTCCCCGAACTCGTACAGCGCGACTTCACGGCTGCGAACATAATCGCCCAGATGAAAGAAATTCTCCCCGACGGCCCCGCCCGCAACCGCATGCTGGAAGGCCTAACCCGGGTAAAAACCAGGCTCCGCGGCCCGGAAGCCAGCGCAGAACGTCCAGCCCCGCCGCCCCCCGACCGCGCCGCAGAGATAATCCTGACCCTGGGCCCGAGTTCCGCCAGAAGCCGGAAGCCGGGAGACGGAAGCCACTAACCTTGTGCTCCCAGCATCTTTTAGTGGAGAATCTTCATCATAGGAATGGTTAGGCCCATTTCCCGGAGACTCTCCTTAATGCAGATTCGCCTTCGGCGCGCCCCGAGCGTCCTGTCGGGTTCCCTCGCCCTGCTGCTATTGGCTTTCGTCGCGATCCCCTCGCGGGCCGCGGAGAAGACTCGACTGCGCGTCGACGATTACCAGATCGAAGCCGAGCTTACGCCCCATCTGCATCAGATTTCGGCGCGCGCGAAGGTTAAGTTCACGGCTCTTCAGGATCTGAACACCGCCATTTTCGAACTGCACAACGGCCTGCGCGTCACCCGGGTTCTCGACGATAAGAACCAGCCGCTATCGGCCGAGCGAGTTACGCAGGATTCCACCATCCGTGTGCCGCTTCCCGCCGGCCTCGCCAAAGACGCTTCCACCACCCTCACCTTCGAATACGAAGGCGAGATCGAGAGCGCGGACGACAGCCCTGTCCCCGGTCTCAAACTCGCTTCCATCGGCGACGACACCAGCTATCTGCTCTACTCCGGACGCTGGTTCCCAGTGAGCGGCTACGGACTCAACCGCTTCACCTCCAACATCAGCATTACCGTCCCGGCTCACATGCTGGTGATCGGCAGCGGAAAGGCCACCGTCACCGACAATCCTCCTTCCAAGAAGCCGAATTCCAACGGCCTTCCCACCAAGACATTTACCTTCGTCTATGCGAAGCCGAGCTTTCCCGGCACCATCGTCGCCGGCATCTTCCAGGAATATAAAAGCGACGAAGCCGGCATGGACCTGCACGTCTTCTTCAAACCTGACCACCAGAAACTCGCCCCCGAATACACCACCACCGCGGTCCAGGAGTTCACCTACTACATCACCCTTTACGGCACGCCTCTTTCGCAAAGGCTCAATGTCGTCGAACTCCCCGGCGACACCGTTCCTTACGCCTGGGGTCCGGAAATTGCCGGTCTCGCTGGCTCCTCGATCACCGAAAAAACAAATTACCGTCTGCTGGCCAACGCCATCGCCCATCAATGGTGGGGAGTTTCCGTAAGCCCCGCGTCGAAGGATGACTGGTGGCTCACCGATGGATTTTCGCGCTATTCCGAGGCTATGTACGTCGAAAGCGCGGCCGGATCTGCAGGTCTGGAGGAGGCCATCAAGGACATGTCGGTCGGCGCTCTCGCTTATGACAACATCCCGCTCTCCAGCGCCAGCAAACTCGATCCCTTCTCCACCGAGTTTCAGTCGCTGGTCACCGACAAGGGCGCGATGATCCTGCACATGCTGCGCTGGGTGCTCGGCGAAGACAAATATCTCAAGACCATGCGCGAGTTCGCCGAGACCTACGCCGGCAAATCGGCCACCATGGACGACTTCCGCACCATCGCCGAGAAATATTACGGTGACCAGCTCACCTGGTTCTTCTCCCAGTGGCTCGATTCCACCGGCGCCCCCGAATTCAAAGTGAAATACACCACCTACCGCCTGGGCAGCAACAAAGGCTTCCGCGTTACCGGCGAGATTTCTCAGGATCTCGATTTGTTCCGCATGCCCGTGGACGTACGCATCGATACCGACGGCAAAACCGTAAATAAGAACATCGAAGTGGTCGGCACCAACTCACCTTTTATCATTGAGACTTTCGGACGTCCGCGGCGAATCGCTGTCGATCCCGACCACCACGTGCTCACCAACTCCTCGGACGTGCGGTTGCGTTCTTCCATTCTCCGCGGCCAGGCTTTGCAGCAGCAGGGCGACCTCTCCGGCGCGCTTGCCGAGTTCAACAAAGCGCTCGACCAGAACAAAAACAGCTCTTTGGCCCACTACCGCGTCGCGGAGATTTTCTTCGCGCAGCGAAACTATCAGGCCTCGGCCAACTCCTACCGCTCCTCCATCAACGGCGACGGCGATCCGCGCTGGACTGAAGTCTGGAGCCACATTCAGCTGGGCAAGATCTTCGACGTCACCGGCCAGCGCGAGCGCGCCATCAACGAATACCGGCAAGCCATCCAGACCAATGACGATACCTTCGCCGCCCTCGCCGAAGCCCGCCGGTACTTGCAGAAAGCCTACGAACGGCCCAAAAACAAAGAGTAGAAAAGAACAAAGAGTAGAAAGTTTGAACAGCCTTTCAGCCGCTGGTTGTGCCGTTTCCCAAAGCCTTGACCTTCTTTTCTCGCCGCGGGGAAAACTCCAGGACTTCGCATGGCAAGACTTCGCCGCGCGGAGCGTCGCCAACAGGCACAGAGAACCGCCGGACGCCGTCCCTCCTGCGACGAATATGCCGACCGAACGAAGCCTCTCCCGGCCGCCCGCAAACTTCCGCAAAATCGAATTGCACCTTTTGCAGCCCGTCCTTCTGCGCCGCATCCCAGCGTGGCAGATGTTGTCCCCTTCGAACTTCTTGCGGCCGGCCATCGAAGATACCGGCTTCACCGCGTAATCGCTGAATGCGCGCCACCGCTCGAGCGACTACTCGCGCGAACTCGGCCCCGTCTTCGTCCTGGCGTCCATCCCGCAAGCGCAACCTTGCCTCCTGCGCAGAAAACCAGGTGCGACTTCGCCCAGACTCCTTTGGATTGCTCAGTCGCGACACTTCACAGAGATGAGCGTTGACTGCAAGTTCTTTTTCGCTGGATCTCGTGCCAGTTTTTCGCTCGCTGCCCCGCTTGCCCCGAACATATCGCGCGAACGAAGCCTCTTCGATCCGCCCATGCACTCCCGCTTCCTCGAACGCCTCCAACGCGGCCGCTTGGGCGTGGGTCAGTCCCGGTTCAGCGCTGCCCTTGGGAAAAGTCCACCGCCCGCTGCCGCGAGTCCGAACCAGCAGGAACTCGATCTCTCCACCACGCACCCGGTAGCACACCGCGGCCACCTGCTCGCATTCACGCGATTTGCGTAGCTGTGACAATCGAACGAACTTCGCCGTCCCTTGATGAGCCCGAAGTGGCAAACGAGCGTTCTCGCTCAATCGTGAATCTCGAAAACTCTTCCCATCAGCATTCATCGCAACAGAGTGCACCTTGCCCTAAGCCCCTGCCTAGAGCCCATCTTGGTTCTCGACCAGTCGAAGGCCGCCAACCCGCTCCGAACTTGAGAACTCGAGGGAATCCTTCTGCATACTTGCGCCTCGCGACTCCGCACAGAGAATATTCATCTTTATCGGCTCGCAATCCGCCGCCAGGAGAAATCCTTGGAGAACATGCACTGCCTTCGCTGTAATCGCGAACTCGAGACCGGAAATAAATCCGTCGCCCTCTACATGTTCGCCCAGACCGTGGGGATAAGGCCGCGTCAGAAGTCCACCGCTCATCGCATCTCTTTCTGCCCCCAGTGCTCAGTCTCGCTGGCCATGGGCCCTCCCCCGGAAGGCGCGCTCAACCTTGCCGCATGGGACATGATCCGCGACCTCGTAGGCTCCGACCCCGCCCTGAACCATGCGGCCTGGGAGAGCCTCAGCGGAGTCCTGGCCCTACTCCCCGCCACCGGTACCGACGGCGCCGCTGGTTCCACCCAATCCGGTGGATCGTTCGAATTCTGATAAAACCCGATCGCATCCTTATCAGCCAATCCCGATCAGCCAATCCCGCCCGGCCTCAATCTTCATATCCAGCTAACCTTTTTCGTCTTCGCGAGGTCTAAATAACCAACCACAGCAGGGGAACTTAGCCTGGCCCGGCTGCGTATTACTGATCAGATGGCTTGAACAAGAACCGTTTGGGCGGGATTGAGACCCCTCGCCTGAACGTTCGCCCGGAACCCCCACGCACCTCCCAAGAGGCGTGGGGGTGTACTCCATGCGAATACTTCTCGATATCGTGCGCCAGTCGCTGTCCACTCTCTGGGCGCACAAGCTTCGCTCGTTCCTTACCATGTTCGGAATCGCATGGGGCGTGGGCTCGTTGCTGCTTCTGGTAGGTCTGGGAGAAGGTTTTCGCAGCGGTCAGGACAAGAATCTCGCCGAGCTGGGTCAAGACATCATGTTCATCTTCCCGGGCCGCATCCCGGCCGTGGCCGGCAGCTACACGTCAGGGCAGCCCTACTACCTGACCTATGGCGACTATTTCGCTATTCGTGACCAGTCCAGATTTCTGCGCGCCGTTTCTCCGGTGCTGGAGCGGGAGGACATCCGCGCCGTCAGCGACTACGGTTCCACCAACGGCCAGGTCTTCGGCGTCGCTCCCGAGTACAACCAGATTCGCAATACTCCCATCGAGCCCGGTCGCTGGTTTAACGACGAGGACAACTCCCAGCATCGCCGCGTTGCCGTGGTGGGGTGGGAACTGCTCAAGAACATGTTTCCCGGCGAGCCTGCCGTGGGCAGCACCATCCTGCTCAACGACGTGGATTTCAAAGTGATCGGCGTCATCCCCAAGATCGGCAAGGAAGGCGAGAACGGCACCAACCACCGCATCTTCGTGCCTTTCGATACCATGCGCATGCTTTTTCCGCTCAAGGCGCAGAACACGGAAAATGCCATCTCGTTCATCAACTACCGGCCCATCAAGAAAGAGTTGCACGTCGAAGCGATGAATGAAGTTCACGCGATCGTCGCCCGGCGTCACGGTTTCGATCCCCGTATTGACGACGCGTTTCAGGATTGGGACACCATCGACGGCGCTATCCGCGTGGCCAAGATTTTTGACGCCATGGATTGGTTTCTCGGTGTTGTCGGAGTCGTTACTCTCGCCCTCGGCGCCATCGGCATCATCAACATCATGCTGGTTTCGGTCACCGAACGAACCCGCGAAATTGGCCTGCGCAAGGCTCTCGGCGCCACCCACCGCAACATCATGACGCAGTTTTTCGTGGAAGGCGCATTCCTCACTGCATTCAGCGGCTGCATCGGCCTGGCGATCACCACCGCCTTCGTGGCTCTGCTGGCGCAATTGCCTTCCCCGGAAGGATTCGACACGCCGCGCATCGTGCCCGCTTCCGCCGTAATCGCAATTCTTTCGCTTTCCGTGGCCGGCATCGTCGCCGGTCTTTATCCCGCGCGCAAAGCCGCACTGCTTCCGCCTGTGGAAGCCCTGCGGCAGGAGTAAGAAAATGCAGAAGTCAAAAGTCAGAATGCAAAAGTACAAAAGAAACTGTTTTACTTTTGCATTCTGACTTCTAACTTCTGACTTCGGAGTAATTATGCTGGGCGATCTCAGTTCGCAAGCCTTCAACGCGCTCAAGCACAACCGCCGCCGCTCCCTGCTCACCATGCTGGGCATGGCGTGGGGCATAGCCACGGTGGTTTTGCTCCTGGCCTACGGTGCCGGCTTCGAAAGCGCTTTAATGATTGCCTTTCGCACCTTTGGAGGCAACCTGGTCGCCATTTTTCCCGGACGCACTTCCCTGCAGGCGGGCGGCACCAAGGCGGGCATGCAGGTTCGCCTCACTCGCGACGACCTCGACTTCCTGCGCGCCGAGGTCCCCATGCTCACCCGCATCTCTCCCGAGGTCGATAAACAAAGCCTGGTGGCTTTCGGCACTCGCAGCAGTAGCTACGGCGTTCATGGAATCTATTCCACCTACGAGAAGATTCGCGCCCTCGACGTGGGTGAAGGCGCGTTTTTCGGCGAGCAGGACGACTTCACTCACACGCGCGTAGCCGTCATCGGCGCCACCGTCAAGAAAAAGCTTTTCTCTGGCCAGAACGCACTGGGCGAAAACATTCGCGTCGATGGCATCTCCTACAAAGTGGTCGCTGTCCTCCGGCGCACCATCTCCAACGGCGACGAAGACATGAACTCCCTGGTCTACGTCCCCTACAGCGCCATGAGCGACCTCAAGAATACTTTCTATCTTGACGGCATCATGATGGATTACGAGGGCGACCACAGCAAGGTGGTCGAGGCCATCCGCAACTCGATGGCCTTCCATCACAACTTCAATCCCAAGGACGACCGAGCCATCTTCGTCTTCGACGCCGTGAAAGATCTCGCCGACCTCACCGTGATTACGGTCGGCATCAAGGTCCTTCTGGGGTTTATCGGACTGCTGACGCTCGGCATCGGCGGCGTCGGCCTGATGAACATCATGCTGGTCTCAGTCACCCAGCGTACCCGCGAGATCGGAGTGGAAAAAGCCCTGGGCGCGCGTCGCTGGCACATTCTGGTCCAGTTCCTCGCCGAAGCCCTGGCGATCACCGCTCTGGGCGGCCTGTTGGGCGTTGTCCTGGCTTATCTCGTCTCCTGGAGTGTAGGCTCTCTCACCCTGTGGAGCGCCTTCATCGAAGACGCCAACGAAGGCGATATCCACCTCTACATTGACTCTGCCACCCTGATCTGGTCGACGGTGATCCTCAGCTTCGTCGGCATCGTCAGCGGCATGCTGCCCGCCATCAAAGCCGCGCGCCTCGATCCCATCGAAGCCCTGCGCTACGAGTAAAGATTGTCTGGGGACAGCCGCCCTCGGCTGTCCTGCCGGGCGAAGCCCGGCCGCTGCCTGCATCGCTGCAACTCGAGATTCCTAGAAATGAACACGCGCCTGTACGTAGGATCTCTGTGGGTAGTGAAATCACAGTCCACATTTACCCCGTGCTCCGCTGTGCCCTCTGTGGTTAATTCTCTCTCCCTTCCGCTAGAATCCTTGCGTGTCCGAAGCTCCCAACGACTCCCGCCTCGATCGCGTCCTCGCCCAGCTTCGCCTCTACGAGCATCCCCTGCTGAACTTCTCCGCGCGCTCCAAAGGCGAAGGCGTCGAAGTCATCATCCAATTCAAAGACACATCCATTCCCGTGCATACCTATCACTTCGATTTCCACCCCCGCGACCTCGACCATCCGCAGTTCGAATGGAGCTTCCAGCGCCAACTCTACGACGCACTGCACGACTACTTCGTGGAAATGTTCGTCCGCACGCCGCAAGACCGCGTCGACCGGCGCCGAAAGGAATTGTGAATCTCCTCCGTGAAAAGATCGAACGGGAAATCCGTGACCGCGGCCCCATCCCCTTCTCGCGCTACATGGAAATCTGCCTCTACGATCCCGAGCTTGGCTACTATTCGCGAAACGCGCAGCAGTTCGGCAAGGCCGGCGATTTCTACACGTCGAGCGACGTCCACGCCGTCTTCGGCCGCCTCCTTGTCCGCCAGTTCGACGAGATGTGGCGCGCTCTCGGCTCACCCGAGCGCATCGAACTCGTCGAACTCGGCCCCGGCCGCGGCCTGTTCGCCCAAGACGTTCTGGGCTGGTCTGCAAAGAAGTTTCCGGATTTCTTCCGCGCGCTGCGCTACATCCTCGTCGAAAGCTCGTCCGCCTTACGCGAGCGCATCAAAGCGACTCTAGGCCATTACCTCGAATCCGGAAAAGCCGAGCTAGCCGCGCCCGATCCACAGGAGACTGGCGAAAGAAACTGGCTCGCGCCCCCTCCGCCAGGGATCGGCGACGCGCCAGCCGCGGAGCGGCGAAAGAATGCAGCCCACGGCGCAAGCCGTGGGTTAAGTGACCGTGGTGGTAACCAAGCCCCGGAGGGGCGAAAGAAAACTCCTCCAGACGAATCATCGGCCTTAGATGTTCCCACCATCGTCTTCACCAACGAATTCTTCGACGCCCTCCCCGTCGAAATCCTCAGCCCTCAAGGTTCCCTGCGCATCGACGCACGCGGCGGCCACTTCCTTGAAACCTGGGCACACCCCTCGCCTGAGGAACTGGAATTCCTCGACCGCTACTCAATCCATCCCGGGCCCGACGAACGCGTCGAAGCTCCTCTCGCCGCGCAACAATTCATGAATCGCCTCGCCTCCGGCATACACCGCGGATTCTTCGTCGCCATCGACTACGGCTACACCCGCGAAGAGCAGCTTGCCGGCCGCCATCGCGGCACGCTCAAGGCACTTCGCCAGCACTCAATCAGTGCTAGTCCCTACGAAGCTCCCGGCGAGCAGGACATCACCGCCGACGTAAACTTCACCGCGCTCGCCGCCGCCGCCGAGAAACACGGCATGCAAACCCACAAACTCGTCACTCAATCCCAATTCCTGCTGGGCATCGGCGAAGCCAACCAGTTCGCCGACGCTTTCGAAGAATGCCGCCTGCCGCAAGAACGCGCCAAAGTAGCGCTGCAACTCAAGCACCTGGTCACCCCCGCCGGCATGGGCGAGACCTTTCAAGTCCTGCTTGCGAGTAAGGGAGTGGAGAAGGAAAAAGCCGCGGCGCTCTCGGGTCTAAATTTCGGCCACAAACCAGCTCTGTCGCCTTAGCACGGCTCATGTAGAGACAGCCGCCTCGGCTGTCCCGCCTGGGCGGAAGCCCGGCGGCAGGGGGAAAAGCTCAGGGCCAACCTAGGGTGCAACCCCCGCGGGTGAACCCGCTTTCACCGCCGCCTCCGGATACTCATACACCCCGCGCCCTGACTTCCTACCCAGCCGTCCCGCCTTCACATACTGCACCAGCAGCGGCGCGGGACGATATTTCTCTCCCAGCGATTTGTGCAGATACTCGAGAATATTCAGCCGCGTATCCAGTCCCACCAGATCGACCAGCTCAAACGGCCCCATGGGATGGTTCAGTCCGAGCTTCAACGCCTTGTCGATGTCCGCCGCGGAAGCAACTCCTTCCTGCAGCATGTAGAACGCCTCATTCCCGATCATCGCGTTAATGCGGCTGGTGATGAATCCCGGCGATTCTCGGATCACCACCACTTCCTTGCCCATCCGCTTTCCGACTTCAGCCACAGTCGTCAGCGTGTCCTCGTCCGTCTCCAAACCACGCACCACTTCGAGCAGCTTCATCTTGTGCACAGGATTGAAAAAGTGCATGCCCACGCACTTCTTCGCGCGGTAGGTCACGCTCGAAATTTCTGTGACACTCAAAGAAGACGTGTTCGACGCCAGAATCGTCGTGGGACGGCAGATCTTGTCGAGGAGAGTGAAAATCTCAATCTTCGACTCCATCTCTTCCGGCACCGCTTCGATCACCAGATCGGCTTCGCGCGCCGCCTCTTCCACCGAACCCGCATATTCCAGCCGCCGGAAAGCCGCATCCGCATCCGGCGCCGCCACTTTTCCCAGTTCAACCGCCTTGTCGAGATTCGCCCGGATTTCGCTCTCGGCCCTGCGCAGCGCCGTGGGCAGCAGGTCTTCGAGAATCGTGCGATAGCCGCCAATCGCCGCGGCATGCGCAATGCCGCGCCCCATAATTCCAGCGCCGATCACCGCGACGGTTTCCACTCGCGCCACTACGGGCCCACCTTTTCCAGTTCCCCAATCGCGTCGTTGATGGCGCCGCCGGTGGCACGCAAATACTCCGCCAATCGCTTGCGTTCCTCGGTGGTCATGCTTGGAATATAAATGCAGATACGCCGCAGCGTGGTCGTCATGTCGTCCACGTAGTTCATCGCTCGGATCAGTTCACCAGATACTGGCATGAGTGCTCCTGTATTTCCTTTTCGATTCCGGCTGACTCTGACTGCCTGCCCTGCCCACTGCACGCATACTGTCTCGAACCGGACTCTTTATTCTGGACGCGTCCGCGAATTTAGTAAAGGCGGCTTCCTCGCTCGCTGCACAGAGCCGCCGCCGACCATCCATTCGGGCCTTCGCTTATTCACAACCATTGCACCGGAACCGCATATAATCGTTATCGATACTTTTAATGGGCCCTCGCAGCGCACCGCGAATCTAACTCTATATGGCAGATAAGCCCTTAAAACGCTATATTTTCGCGAGCGATTTCGATCAAACGCTCACCTTCAACGATTCCGGCTACGTGCTCGCCGAGTTGGTCGGCATTCCCACCGCGGAGTTCGAACGCAAGGCCAAAGGAATGGCCAAGATTAACCTCGTGCAGCAGGGCGCCGAACTCGCCTACTTACTGCTCCACGACCCCGAATTCAAAGCCAAAGTGCGGAAGGAACATCTTCACGAAGTCGGCAAGCGCATCCGCCTCAAAGGCGATATCAAGCCGCTTTACCAGATCCTCGAAACCGGCGTCGACGGATACTCCTTCGACTTCTACGTTCTCTCCGCTGCCCCCGTCGAGGTGATTCACTCGGCTCTGGAAGGCATCGTCCCCCCGGATCACATTTTCGGCACCGAGTTCCGCTACAAGCCTTCCGGCGAGATCGACACCATCATTCGAGCCACCGCGGGCTATGGCAAAGTGGCCGTCCTCAGGCAGTTGCTGGTGCAGCACGTAATGGGACCCGATCACGTCATTTACAGCGGCGACGGTAGCTCCGACATTCACGTGATGCTCGAGATCAACGCGCGCGACGGCCTCACCATCGCAGTTTCGGAGTCGCCCCACGTTTCGCAGATCGCCAAGCGCACCGTGCTCAGCACCAGCGCGTTCGCCGTGTTAGCCCCCATTCTCGAAGAAGTTGCCGGATGGGAACGCTCCCGCATTCGCACCTTCTTCGAGCTCAACGGCATGCTGATCCAGGAGTGGGAGCGCGTTCGCACTGACTGGCTCACCGTGCGTCCGGCCATCACAGAGGCTTCGGAGCCCGCGAGTGTCGCCTGATCTCCTCGAAGATTTTGCGGACCGCCGGCAAACCAAAGATTAGTATCACGACAAGATTCGTATCACGACAAGATTCGTATCAGGGCACGCCTTCAGGCGTGCCGTAAGCGGTCAACAAGAACCTGGGCTTTAGCCCCTGAGGGACATGACCTTGCCCCATGCTGCGCGATAAGAACCTGATCCCGCTCTCTCATCAACATCAGAAAGCTCTGGCTCTGTGTGTGCGTATTGATCGCGCCCAACCCCTCCCCAATGCCGACCTGCAGGTCTGGCAGGCGGAGATCGAACAACACTTCGAGCAGGAAATTAAAATCCATTTCGCCGCCGAAGAACAAGTGCTCTTTCCGGCCGCTCGCAGGTTTTCTGAACTGGGTTCGCTGGTCGAAGAATTAATCGCCGAACATACGTCATTACGTGAATCTTTTTCGCAGGCAGCAACGCAGCGCATGTCCGCGGAAGACGTCCCCGCCTTCGCTCAACAACTCTCCGCCCACATTCGTAAAGAAGAGCGCCAGCTCTTCGAACGTTTGCAGCAGTTGATGACTTCAAAAGAACTCGCAGATCTCGGCGTTCAGCTGGAAGCTGCCCTGAAAGACGCCACGCAGTTCTGCATCCTGACGACCCCGGCAACCAAGCTGCGGCCGGCAAAATAGCCCGAGCTTTCACTTGAACCCTTACAGGTTCCAGAATTACAACCCGTGCCGTGCCCGGAACCGTGCCGCGGCTTCCCGCCCCATATAGCGCTCCAGCACGGCAGGTTCAGTCTTCCGCAGATCGACCACCACCAGACCGTCGAGCACGTTCGAAAACTTCCGGTCCACGTTGAAGCCCACCATTTTTCCGCCGATCTTCGCATACTGTCGCAGCAGGACGGGCAGCCCCTTGCCGTCGCTCTCCACGTCGGTGATCGGCTGTGAGAGTTCTTCCACGTCGTGCAGAGCGTGGCACATCGCGCGGCAATCCCACGGCCGCAACCCAGCCGGACGAAATGGCCGCCGGGGCTCGATCAGTCCCGTCAACTCGTCGTCCCGCATGCGCGCTTCGAAGAACCGGTAAATCATCTCGCGCGAGGCCTTGCTGTAATCGTTGCTGATGCTGACCGCGCCAAACAGCACCGGAGCCTCCGCGTGCGTCGCCAGCAAACGCGCAATGCCTTTCCACAACAACAGCAGCGGAGCGTACTGCCGTTGATATTCCGGTCTCACGAATGAACGCCCCAGTTCCAGCGCTGGACCGATCTTCTCGAATAACCGCGCATCGTACCGGAAGCATGTGCTCGTATAAAGCCCGCTCACGCCCCGCTCCGCCAGAATCTCCGCCGTGTTGCCGGCGCGGTAAGCGCCCACTAGTTCCCGTTTCGTTTTGTGCCACAACAACACTTGCCAGTAGTAGCGGTCGAAGCGGTCGAGATCCCGCCGCTTGCCCGTGCCTTCGCCCGCCAGGCGAAACGTTACTTCACGCAACCGCCCCACTTCCTGCAGCATTCGCGGCGTCTCGTTCGCCTTCGCCAGGTACACCGCCAGATCGCCGCTTTCCGCCAGACACCGGTCCGGGGCGAGCTGTTTCAATTCTGCCACCAGCAACTCCACCGGTTCCGCGGGAGCGATGCGTTCTTGCACCTTCGCCGAAATATTGGAACGTACCGTCACCGGCCACGACTTTTCCTGCCGCCTCCGCCGCGCCAGCAGGTAGGTACGCCAGCGCAAATACTCGATCGCTTCTCGATCCTCCGCCAGGCCGGCCACAGAATCGCCAGGAATCTCACTTCCCACTCGTACTTCCACCGTTCGTCCCTCTTGCTGCAGAAATTCCTGCAGCAGAAAAGCCGTTCGCAGCCGCGGATGCATCATCCCGAAGAGATGAAAGCTCACGCTGTTTCGTCCGCAAAAATAAACCGGCAGCGCGGCCGCTCCCGTCCGCCGAATTAATCGAGCCGCTGTATCGTTCCACGCCGGGTCGGCGATCTCTCCCTGTGGAAATTGCCAGTGCGACACTTCGCCTGCGGGAAAGACAGCCAGCATTCCGCCACTCTGCAGCCACTCCAGCGCCTCTCGAACCGCGCGACGATTGGTGTCGATGCTGTTCGGGAAAATTCCCCGCTCGCTCTGAAACGGATTCACGAAGATGCAGTGCCGCGCCAGTTCCGGCACATCGCGCAGCAGATAGTTCGTCATCACCTTCACGTCTGGACGCACCCGGGTCAGCAACACCGCCAGCACAGCTCCATCCAGCATTCCAAACGGATGGTTCGCCACCACCACAACCGCCCCGGCAGCGGGTATTCGTGCCGTGTCCGCCGCATCCACGCGCAGGTCCACCCGCATCTCCGCCAGCAGGTTCTCAAGACCGAATCCCTCGGGAGATCGCCGCACCCGGCGGTAAAGGTCCCGCACTCTTTCCACCGGCAGGAACTTCCCTGCCAGGGCCGGAATGCCCGGAAATCCCTTAACCTGCGCCAACACCTCCGCCCGCTTCCCATCCCCACGCAATTGGTCCAATGGCATGTTAAAGAAATAACGCAGACACTTTGGCCGGGTATGAAGAAGACGTTAAATGCTGATGAAATTAATTCGAGCGAAACCAGAAGGTAACCAGAAGTAACAGCTGTGGTCAGCGATATCAGTGATCAGTGCCCAGTGTCGGCGTTGAGAGGGACGATATTTCGCTCTAAATGACTGGCCACTGATCACTGGTCAGTGGCCCCTGTTCCTACGTCTCCAGCCGAAAGCGCGTCTCCGCCAGCCCATAGAGCTTGCGCCACACCAGCCGGTTAGTCGTAACCACCGTAGCCGCCATCATGATAGTCGCGGCCAGCAGCAGGTGGAAATCCCCGCTGTCGGTGGCTTGCTGAATGGTCGCCCCCAGCCCCGTGGTGGTGAAAATCTGACCTTTGAAATGAAAATATTCAGCCACAATGCTCGCATTCCACGCTCCTCCGGAAGCCGTCACCAACCCGGTCACCAGATAAGGAAAAATTCCCGGCAGGATCAGCTTCCTCCAACGCGCAATTCCCTGTATGTGAAAGACCGAGCAGCACTCCTTCAAATCGGTCGGAATCGCCATCGCCCCGGCGATCACGTTGAATAGCACATACCATTGCGTGCCCAGCAGCAGTACAACCATCGACGCCAGCCCCAGTCCTCCTCCGATTCGAATCAGCATCAGCAGGATCACCGGCAGCAGCGCCGTCGCCGGAACCGATGCTGCAATCTGCGCCAGCGGCTGCGCAATCCGTGCCAGCCGAGGATTAAATCCTATCGCCACCCCCGCCGGAATCGTCCACAACGCACCCAGCAGCAAAGCAAGATTCACTCGCAAGAATGTTGCCCCCAGCCCCAGAGCCGTAGCATGCAATTCCGCCTTCTGCAAACCGCTAAGGATAATCGCGACCTTCACCACGGCGTAACCAATGCCCCCCAGCGTCAGCACTCCCAGCCCGCGCAGCAGCCAATCTCGCCACGGAGCCGCCACTTCCTCCGGTCTTTCTTCCGTGTGCTTCCGCGCAAAATGCAGCAGCAGCCGCTCCCCCAACGGACGCAGCGTCCGCTGCCGAATCTTGGCCAGCCCGCTCGAATGCTCCACCAGATTCAACACCCATGATCGCGGTGCATCGGTGCTTTCCACCTGCTCCACTTTGAACTTCTCCGCCCAAGCGATCACCGGCCGCCATACGAACTGATCCAGCAACACAATCAGCGTGACCATGGTGGCGATGCCCCACAGGATTGAAGTCGTGTCGCCCGCGCTGGCCGCGGTTTGCAGATACGACCCCAGTCCGGGCAGACGAAAATCGCGCGAGCCCAGCACGAACATTTCACACACCATTAGCGCGAACCATCCCCCCGCCACCGACATCATCGAGTTCCACACCAATCCAATCGCCGAAAACGGCAACTCCATCTGCGTGAAGCGCTGCCACCAGCTGAAGCGGTAGATCGCCGCCGCCTCGCGCATTTCGTTCGGAATGCTCTTCAGCGAAGCATAGAAGCTGAAGGCCATGTTCCATACCTGGCCGGTAAAAATCAGAAGGATCGCGCCCAGCTCCACTCCCAGCTGCCGCCTGGGAAACAGCGCCACCATCGCGATCATTACAGGAGGAAGAAAACTCAACACGGGAATCGATTGCAGCACGTCCAGCAGCGGGATCATGAACCGCTCGGAGCGCGGATTACTCGCGGCCACGTAGCCGTACACCAGCGCAAATCCCAAACTCAACCCGTAAGCGATCGTGATCCGCAACAGCGAATACCCTGCATAGGCCGGCAGCGCCCACAGGCTGCGCGAAATCTCCACCGACGGCGTGAACGGACCCAACCAGGAGCGCCCAACGCTGACGACCGCATAAAACAGCGCAATCCCAGCGCCGAACATGATCACGTCCGGCAGATGCGAAGTCTCGAGATGCGGCAGTTGCGCCCACAGCCAATACGCCGAGAACCCCCGCCAGCTGCCGCTCTTCTTCATACGTTCATTTGTCCCGTCAAGCAGATCGCATCAGATCTTCGGGGCAGAGGCTGAATTATCGGTCTCGACTTTGTGCTCCGTCTGCGCGGGCTCCGTCTGTGCCGCTTCCGTCTGCACCAGCCGTCCATTCTCCCGGTCGTAATCGAAAATCTCCGCGTAGCGGCCCCAGTTCATGGCAGTGTCGAACTGCCGTTGCACTTCTTCCTCGGAAAAATGGTCGTCGAGGATGTCGTGAAAGAATTCGTCGTTGATCGCGTGGTCTGACTTCCGCTTCAGAATGCTGTCGATCTGCTTCAGGATCGTGACATGTTCCAGCGCCGCCTCGCGGAACAGCACTTTCCGCGCCTGAATATCGCCATCGGCGAACCGCACTCCCTGCCCCGAGAGTTGTACGTCGCCCTCCTTCAACCACGCGAAACCCAGCAACTGGCAAGCCTCCAGCAGGGGCAACAGATCTTCAACGTCCATCACCAATTCTTCACTCAGACGAAACAAGTCTTCGCGACCGCCGCGATCGTGCAGTAACTCGATCAGCCCCGCAATCCCTCCCACCCGCGCATGCGGCAGTATCTGATATTTGCTCACCCGCACCGGCGCCTGCCCCCGCTTCAACCCTCCCGGCGGCACCACAATCTCCCCCGTACTCTCGGGATCAGGCAGAGCATGTTCAACGTCCGGCTCCGTCATCACTTTGTAGATGTAATCCACCAGTTCCACAAAACGGCTGGACTTCCGGTCGCGAGGCTGCGCCAGCCGCACATTGAAATCCGACCGGATGCGCGCCGGGTTTCTGCCCAGCACTACAATGCGGTCCGCCAGTATCACCGCTTCCTCGATGTTGTGCGTCACAATAAAGATGGCGCTGGTCGGCATCTTCTTGTTGAGCCACAATTCCAACAGTTCGCCACGCAGGTTTTCCGCCGTCAGCACATCGAGTGCGGAGAACGGTTCGTCCATGAACAACACTTCCGGTTCCACCACCAGGGCGCGCGCAAAGCCCACGCGCTGCTTCATCCCGCCGGAAAGCTCCTTGGGATACGCCGTCTCGAAACCATCCAGTCCCACCGTGTCCAGCGTGCGCAACGCCCGCTTGCGGCGCTCCACCGCGGCCACGCCACGCGCTTCCAAAGGAGCCTCCACGTTCTCCAGCACCGTCAGCCACGGAAACAGCGCAAAACTCTGGAACACAATCGCCACATTAGGCGATTCACCGCCCAGCGGCTTGCCATGCCAAAAGATCGCTCCCGACGAAGGTTGCGAAAGCCCGCTCAGAATCCGCAGCAGCGTCGACTTGCCGCAACCCGAAGCTCCCAGCAGCGCAATAATCTTCCCCGGCTCGATCGTAAAATCTGTAAGCCCCACCACCTGAATCCGCGTCCCATCCGGCTGTGGATAGGACTTCTCAATCGCCCGGGCCTCGATAATAGGTTCGTTCGCCAATAAACTCCTTTGTCATTCCGAACAAGCGTTCTTTGCGCCGTGAGGAATCTGGGCGAGCCGCGCGAAGTGTCGCGTTCTTTGCGACGCAATAATCGCGCGTTTGGCTCGCTTCCTTACAAACCACATCCTCCGTAACTTCTATACACGATTCGTGGCAAGGCGCAAAGCTCCCCGGCCCTGTAACACTTTATTAACAATGAATGCATGCCTTATGAAGTTCTAACGGGGAGCAATGCGTAGCAGCTAAAACCGGCTTATGACGCGAACTCCAGGAGCTGGCCTCCCGTCTCAAGCCGCGAAGTTCTCATCCGCCAGCACGGGAAACGCCTTGGGCAGCCGATCCGTCACTTCCGCAAGCCGCGCCAGCTTGGCGGTCAATTCCTCCGTGAACTGCCCCGGAGCAAAACGCCACTTCCAATTTCCGCCGTGCAGGCTGGGCGTATTCATCCGCGCTTCGCTTCCCAGACCCAGCACGTCCTGCAGCGGGATGAGCGCAAAATCGGCCACCGAGGTCTGCGCTGCACGAATGAACGCCCAATGAATCCCGTCGTCGCACTGGCCAAGATAGTCTTCCACGCATCGCCGTTCGTGCTCGGAAGCTCCGGAGTGGAACCAGCCCTCCGTCGTGTCATTATCGTGAGTTCCCGTGTAGATCACCTTGCCCGCGGCCCGATGCGGCAAATACATGTGCGCGCCCTCGTCGCCGAAACCGAATTGCAGCACCGCCAGTCCCGGCATCTGCAGCCTCTCGCGCAACGCGTTCACCTCCGGCGTGATGTAGCCCAGATCTTCGGCGAAGAACGGCAAGCCCCCCAGCGCCTCGCGCAGCTTGTGAAACAGGTCGTCTCGCGGACCATCCACCCAGCGCCCGTTGATCGCGGTTGGATCGGCCGCTGGAATCTCCCAGAACTGGTCGAATCCGCGGAAATGATCGAGCCGGATGTAGTCGCAATTCCGCGTCGCCCAGCGCATCCGCTGCACCCACCACTCGTAGCCCTGCGCCTTCATCACATCCCAGCGGTAAAGCGGATTCCCCCAGCGCTGTCCCGTCTTGCTGAAGAAATCAGGCGGCACGCCGGAAACCACTTCGGGCTCCAGCTTCTCATTCAGCCGGAAGAGGTCACGGTGCATCCAGACGTCGGCGCTGTCGTAGTTCACAAAGATGGCGACGTCGCCTACAATCCGAATCGACCGCTCCGAACAGTACCGCCGCAGCGCCTGCCATTGCTCGTAGAACGCAAACTGCAGCGCGCTCCGGATCTTCAGGTCCGCCGCCAACTCCTTGCGCGCTCGCGCCATCGCTGCCGGTTCACGATGCGCCAACTCTGCCGGCCATTCATTCCAGCTCACCAGCTTTTGCCGCGCCCGCAACGCGTCGAACAGTACGAAATCGTCCAGCCACCACGCGTTCTCCAAACAGAAACCCTCAAAGCGTTGGCCCGCGCTCCCCGCCGCTGAAGCCACAAAGCTGCGCCCCGCCTCAAACAGCAGCGGCAACTTCGTGGTAAAAACTTTGTCGTACTCAACCGGACCGGACTCGGAAGTGACTTCGGAAGAAAACCCAGAAAGTTTTGCCGGATCGATCCAGCCATGGCTGGCCAGACGTTCCAGGCTAATCAGCAGCGGATTGCCGGCAAACGCCGACGTGGAAGAGTAAGGCGAATTTCCGTAGCCCACCGGACCCAGCGGCAGCACCTGCCACAGTCCCTGGCGAGCCGAGGCTAGCGAATCGACAAACCGGTAAGCGGCCGGACCAAAATCACCGACGCCGCCGCGCGAAGGCAGCGACGTGGGATGCAACAAAATGCCTGCGGCGCGCGGAAACGACATGCAACCTGTTCACTCACTCTAAATTCTCGGCGGACTTCAAAGATCGCTTGTCATCCCGAGACGTATCATCCCCAGAGGCTTGTCATCCCGAGCGAAGTGAGAGCCTGCCCTGAGCGGAGCCCGAAGGGGATCTTGGTTTAGGCTCCCGGTTCGCTTCCCGCTCGAGTCAGCGTCTTCAACTCTTCCTGGTTGATCTTGATCTTGCCCGACTTCTCCATCTGATCCCGCAGGTTCGTGATGAACAGTCCGAAAAGTTCCTGCTCCTTACTCTGCAGCAGCGTATCCCGAATCTGGTCGCGCTTGGCGGCGAAGTCAGCCTCGGTTGGAGCCTGCACCTCAACCACCGAGATCACCACTCCGTTACTTCCGCTATTGATCGGCCCGCTGATGTCTCCCGGCTTCATGGTAAAGGCAACCGCCGCCTCTCCCGTCAGCGACCCAATATCGGGAACCTGCCCATCCGGCGCAACGAAGTCGCTGCTCTTCATCGTCGCACCCAACTCCTTCGCCGCTTTCTTCAGATCGTGTTCGCTCTTGGCCCGATCGGAAAGTTCCTGCGTCTTTTGCGACAGCAGAATATTCGCCCGCTCGTTCTTGAATTGCTCCTCCACCTTCGTCCGAATCTCCTCGAAAGTCGGCGTCGATGGCGGTTGCACCGCCAGCAGTTGAAACACCGCGAAGCCTTGCGACGTCGCAGCCATATCCGCCGGCGACTTTTCCGCCGCCGTGAACACTGCATCCATCAACTGCGGCGCCGGACCTACTCCCGGCACCACATCCCTGCGGCTGAAGAAATCCGAGGTCGCAACCGCCACGCCCTTCGCCGCCGCCGCAGCGTCCAAGCCCTGTGTCTTAGCCTGCTGCAGCAAATCTTCCGCCTGCTTCTGCGCCGCCTGCTGCGCCTTTTGCTGCTTCACGATGGGCTCGATCTGGCTCTTAACCTCCTCGAGCGTCTTCATGTGCGCATCCTGCCGGTCATCCACACGAATGATGTGGAAGCCATCCACGGTCTTCACCACGCCGCTGATCTTGCCTTTTTGCAGCGCCGCCGCGGCCTTCTCAAACTCAGCTCCCATCTGGCTCTTACCGATCCAGCCCAGGGAACCACCTACATTCGAGCTGCCCGGATCTTCGGAATATTTCTTGGCTACGTCTTCGAACTTAGCCCCTTTCTGCAGCTGTTTCAGCAGATCTTCGGCGCGGTGCTGGGCCTCCGCCACGCCCTTCTCGTCGATCTTGCCATCCTCTCCCGGCAGCGGCATCTTGATCCAGATGTGGCTCACCTCAACCTGCTCCGGCACCCGATATTCATCGCGATGCTGATCGTAATAAGCCTGCAAGTCGTCCCGCGTCACCTGCAATCCGGCCTGAACCTTCCCTAGGTCGATCATGGCGTACTTGATCTTGCGCTTCTCCGGGATGGAATTCGCGTAGCTCTTCTGATGGCTGTCGTAGTAGGCTTTCAGTTCCTCTGCCGTGGGATGAAGCCCTTTCTTGATGTCCTCTTCCTTCAGAACGGCATAATCGAACTTCACCTTCGTACTTTGCTTGACGAACTCCCGCCGGATCGCCGCATCGCTCACCGACGCGCTCCCCGTGATCAGCGCCTGCAACTTGCTGATCAGAATTTCCTTCCCCACGGAGTCTTCGAAGACTGCCGGAGTCAGGTTGTGCTGCTGCAGCATCCCCTGGTACTCCGCTTCGCCCACGAAAGTCCCGCCGGGAAAGAAGATCTGCGCATAGCGTCCGTGCTGCAGTTCATCCTTCACTTCCTGCGGCGTGGACTTGAAGCCCAGGTGCTGCGCTTCCGTCACCAATGCCTGTCGATCGATCAACTGATCGGCGGCGCGCTGCGTCGCCTGTTGCATCAGAAAGGGCATTATCATCGACGCGTTCTTGCCGTATTGCTGCGCCTGCTGTTCCGCCATCGCCCGCGCCGCCTCGCGAACTTCCTCGGCGGTAATATCCTCGCCGTTCACCTTGGCAATCACGCCCTTGCCCGGCGTACCCATCAGGTCACTGCCCAGGTTGCCAGGAATAAATGCGATCACCATCGCCGCGCAAATCAGCAGCAGCAGTCCGCTCAACACGATTTTCTTGAACGGCCCTTCAGTTTGCAGAAATCGAATCATTTTCTTTATTCACTCCGGAAGTGTAAGCAGAATCACTAATTATAAACCAACTAAACTCTATTCAAACTCCGCGATCCTATCGGGTGGTGGGTCAATCTGAAAATCTTCAACCTTGCACCCCTCCGGCGTCATCCCGAAGTCCCGCGTTTTCACCAGCGGGACGAGAGCCTGCCCTGAGCGAAGTCGAAAAGGATCTCCCGTGCGCACACAGCCGCCCCGGCAACGCGTTTTCTGGTAGTCCCATCTTTCTAGCTTCCCACCGCTGGCGCCCCTCCCCTGGTCACCCGCCAAAATCCGCTATTGAATCGTATCAATAGACGTGTTATCCCTTTTTAGTTCGGGTCCCGGACCCAAGTCTTTAGAGGTACATCTGCATCCACGTCCAGCCCGGCACGCAAGGAGCAACATGAACTCCACAAGAACCACAAAATCACAGCCAGCTTTCTCCACTCGCCTCCTGGCGCAGTTCTTCCTAATCTCATTCCTCGCTTCGCACCTGCTCCTCGCCGCCGACAGCCCAGCTTCCAAGCCATCCAGCCCGCAATCCGAGAAACTGGTTCTCCGCGATCATTGGGCCCTGCAATCCTCCGCCAAGTTTGAGTCCAAGGGCGAGACTATTTCCACCCCCGCCTTCGTTCCAAGAGGATGGCACGACGTCACCGTCCCCACCACGGTAGTCGCGGCGCTCGTGAAAGATAAAACCCTCCCCGATCCCTTTTTCGCCATGAACCTGCGCCAGTTCCCCGGCGTCACGTATCCCATCGGCGGCAATTTCTCCGACATCGCCATGCAGACCGACAGCCCCTACGCCGTCTCCTGGTGGTATCGCAAAGCGTTCACCGTGCCCGCTTCCTACACTGGAAAAACCGTCTGGCTCAATTTCAAAGGCATCAACTACCGCGCCAACCTCTGGCTCAACGGAAAACAGATCGCCAATTCCAACGACGTCGCCGGCGCCTGGCGCACCTACGAATTCAACGTCACCAGCGCCCTGAAGCCCGGCGCGGAAAATGTTCTCGCGGTCCAGGTCTTCGCCCCCACCGAGAACGATCTCGCCATCACCTTTGTCGACTGGAACCCCGCTCCTCCCGATAAAGAGATGGGCCTGTGGCGCGAAGTCTTCCTCACCACCAGCGGCCCCGTCGCGCTACGCTATCCCACGGTCCTGTCGAAGCTGAACCTGCGGACCAATGAGTCCGCGCAACTCACCGTCACGGCGCAACTGAAGAACGCCACTGACCAGCCGGTAAAAGGCAAACTGAAAGGGCAAATCGAAGCCGTCGCCTTCGAGCAGGAAGTCGAACTCGCCGCCAATCAAACCAAAGACGTCACCTTCACTGCCGACCAATTTCCCCAACTCGTCTTCTCCAATCCGCGCCTCTGGTGGCCGGCGCAAATGGGCAAGCCAAATTTGTATCCCCTCACCATGGAATTCGAGGTCAACGGCAAGGTCAGCGATCATTCCCAAACCCAGTTCGGCATTCGCGAAGTCACTTCTGAAATCAATGCCACCGGCGGACGCGTCTTCCACGTCAACGGCAAGAATATCCTTATCCGCGGCGGCGGCTGGACCAACGACATGATGCTGCGTGAGAACTCGCAGCGCCTGCACGACGAATTTCGTTATGTCAGCGATATGGGCCTCAACACCATCCGCCTCGAAGGCAAGCTCGAAACCCAGGAGTTCTTCGATCTCGCCGATCATGACGGAATCCTGGTCATGGCCGGCTGGTGCTGTTGCGATTTCTGGGAGCGCTGGACCCGCTGGAAGCCGCAGGATTTCGAAATCGCCCAGCAATCCCTCCGCGATCAGATCTACCGCCTCCGCAGCCATCCCAGCCTGCTCCTGTGGGCCAACGGCAGCGACAACCCGCCCCCGCCCGACGTTGAACAGATGTATCTCGACATCGAAAAGCAGCTCCTGTGGCCGAATCCCGTAATCTCTTCCGCCACCGGACGGAAAACTTCCGTCAGCGGAGACAGCGGCGTCAAGATGACCGGCCCCTATGAATATATAGCTCCAAGCTATTGGGAACTGGACACCCCCGCGGGACAGCCCAACCGCAAGGCATGCAACCCCGGCGGTTGCGGTGGCGCCTACGGCTTCAATACCGAGACCAGCATGGGCCCCGCCGTTCCGCCCATCGAAAGCATTCGCGCCATGGTCGGCAAAGACCATCTATGGCCGATCGACGACGTATGGAACTATCACGCCGGCGGTGGAGAATTCAAAACCATCCAGGTCTTCAGTACCGCGCTTGCGAATCGCTACGGCAAGTCCGGCAACGCGGAAGACTTCGCCGCTAAGTCGCAAATGCAAACTTACGAAGGCGTGCGCGCCATGTACGAGGCCTACAGCCGCAACAAATATCAGGCCACCGGAGTAATTCAGTGGATGCTCAACAACGCCTGGCCCTCCATGATCTGGCATCTCTACGACTACTACCTGCGCCCCGGCGGCGGATACTTCGGCGCCAAGCGCGCCATGGAAGCGCTCCACCCTCTCTATGGCTACGACGACCACTCCATCTGGCTGGTCAGCAGCCAGTATGAAGACGTCAAAGGCCTGAAACTCACCACCAAAATCTACAACCTTGACATGACCGAGAAATTCTCCCACGAGGATGCTCTCAACGCCGATGCCGACAGCACCGCCAAAATATTTACCCTGCCCGCGGTCGATGGCCTCAGTCCCGTCTACTTCGTCGCCCTGCGCCTCACCGACTCAACCGGCAAACTGGTCGGCTCCAACTTCTACTGGCTCTCCACCAAACCTGAGACCCTCGACTGGGCCAAGACTAACTGGTGGATGACCCCGACCGATTCCTTCGCCGACTTCACCGCCCTGGCACAGCTTCCCAAGCTAAAGCTTAAAGTTATCGACCGCACCGACCGCAAAGGCGAAGACTCCGTCACCCACGTGACCATAGAAAATCCAAACAAGAGTCTGGCATTCTTCGTGCGCCTGAAAGTAAACAAAGGCGTCAAGGGCGAAGAGATCCTGCCGGTTGTCTGGGAGGACAACTACATCTCTCTGCTTCCCGGCGAGAAGCGCGAAATCACCGCCACCTACCGCACCAGCGAATTAGGAACGGCTAAGCCGGCGGTAGAAGTCACCGGCTGGAACGTGGAGTAAAGCAATTTGGTATTGGGTAATTAGCTTAATTGTCATTCCGAGCAAGCGTTCTTTGCGCAGCGAGGAATCTGGGCGAGCCGCGCGAAGCGTCGCGATCTTTGCGACGCAACAGTCGCGCGTTTGGCTCGCTTCCTTATCAAGCTTAGCCACCACCGAATTACCCGATTACCAAATTACAAAATTGCAGTCATTTTTTTCCACAGCTTATTTCCCTCGCATGTGACGAACAACCTTGCCTTCGACAAAACGCTTTGTTTAACTCGAAGATGTAAGGCCTGGATGTTGTGCCGCGCGATTCTAGATCAACGCCCGGCCCCCACAACCTTCCCATGCGAGTAAGGGACAGGGGGACATCTTAATCAGGGCGCTCAGATAGGCTACCCTGGATAGCCCAGGGCTCGGTGCCCGGTGTTGGTGGTGATCACTACCATTAAATCACTAAGGCGATTTTGTAATTGAGTAATTTGGAAATTTAGCAATTTGAAAGGGGAAAACTGCCAGCTATAAGGGTTTCGGGCTCTTAAATTACCAAATTACCAAATGCTGTCATCCGTGCTGTGACACCGACAAAACGTTACCGTCGGGATCCTTGAACCACGCCACCTTGTCTCCGGTCGGCGCGGTCCATATCCCCAGTTCGTCCTGCTCGAAAAACCCAAATCTCTCAAAGTGGACGCCCTTCCCCTTCAGTCCCGCCACCATCTTCTCGATCTCGCTCACCTGCCATCCCAGAATCGTAAACGGCGCCGGCTTATACTCCGGGGCCACCTTCGCTACTCGCACCATGATCCCATTCGCATCCAGCACCAGCGCGAATCCGTCATCCTTCACAAACCGCAGTCCCAACACGCCTTCATAAAAAGCTCGCGCCCTCTCCGGATCCTTCGTCGGCACAAAAGCCACAATGTCAACCGAACCAAGCATTCATCCCCCCGCGAGAAACATCCGAACCCCGAAGATTCGGGACCTTCAAATTACCAAATTACCCGATTACCAAATTACCGAATGCTCTTCTTACTCTTCCGGCGGCAAGTCGAAGTCGACCAGGTTGCCTCGAAAGCCCTTGGTCTTCCACGCGCCTACGGCGATTCCCACCGCCATCCAGATCGCCCCAAACACCAGCGCTTTCGGGCTCAAGCTGATCCACAGAAAGAAACAGATTACGAAGCCCAGAACCGGTGGCAGCAGATTGCCCAACTTCTTCTCCGGTTCATGCAAGTAGTAGCGAACAAACGCCGCCGCATTCACGCCCATGAAGGCGATCAGCGCGCCGAAATTAAGCAGGTTCGCACCCAGATCATAGCCAGTAGTCGCCCCGGCCAGCGCCGGAAGCAGAAATGCACCCGCTAACGCGAGCGCGCCTACAAACAGGACGTTGTTGCGCGGAACATGCCGCTTGGGATCGACTGCGCCAAAGAAAGACTTGGGCAAAGCGTTGCTGCGTCCCATGCCATACAGCAGGCGCGCCGCGCCCAGTTGCGCGCCCATGCCGGAGCCAAAGTTAGCCACCACCAGCGTGAACCCGACTATCGCAAACAGCGGCGCCCAGGCGCGTCCCGCCACGAAAGTGAATGCCGTGTCCGTGTTCGGATACGGCTCCGAGGCCGGCCAAATCAACTGAGCCGCATACACCTGAAAGGCCGACAGAATGCCGATCACTACACACACCAGCACCGTCGCCAGCAAAATGTTTCTCCGCGGATTCTCGGCTTCTTCCGAGAGCGTCGAGATGCCATCAAAACCAATGTAGGTGAGCACCGCAACCGAGGTGCCACCCAGCACCGCTCTCGTATTCCAACTCGCGGGATCGTAAAAGGGACGCGTAAAGAATTCCGAACCATCGTGAGGGTGGCCAAAAATATAGCGTGCCGCCGCCACAAAAAATATCGCAATCACCACTCCCATTCCCGCAGCCAGCGCAGTATTCACTCGCGCCGAAGTTTTCACGCCCTGCACATTCAAGCCCGTGAACATCAACGCGAAAATAACCGCCCACGCGGCATACGAAACACCCGGTGCGAACACATGCGCCTGCTGGCTGATCCAGATAATGCAGATCATCGGATTAAGCAGGTAATCCATGACCATGCTCCAGCCCGTGACATAACCGAGCGCGGGGTTGATCTCCTGCCCGACGTAAGTGAAGGCCGAACCCGCGCTGGGATATGCCCGCGCCATCTTGCCATAGCTGATCGCCGTGAAAAGCATCGCCACCATGGCGATCAAGATCGTGGTGACCACGTGTCCGTGCCCGCGATTGCTGAGCACTCCGAATACCGACATGGGCGCGACCGGCTGAATCACGATCACACCGTAGAGGATCAAGTCCCAAAGCGTGAGCGTGCGGCGCAGCCGCGGGGCGGACGACACAGAGACAGCGGAAGGAGTTTCCATGAGTGCGCCTATTGGATTATGCGGAGGGTAAAAATGTCAATATTAAAACGATTTTATATGGGACATTTTTGCAGCGCTTGGTGAAATCTCGGACTACTTCGAAGATCCGTAGTCGAACCAGTATCCGCGCTGCTCGTTGCCGGACATATGCCGCGTGTTGTATTCGAGAAGATAGTTCACGTGCGCATCGTCGAGCGGAAACGACTCGCCCGGCTCATAAGGATAGTCGCCCATCCTCAGGAAAGGCAGCGGCGCCACGAAGTCGCCTTCGGCGGCGTAGAAGTCCATGTCTTTCTCATAGCCGTTGGCCGCGAAGAAGTAATCGCGCACCCAACCCTCAGGCAGCGCGGGCAATTTCGCTGGATCGAAATCAAGACGCACTTCATCACCCGATCCAAATACGACCAGGCGATCGTCCAGCTCCGTCAGCAACGGCAACACATCGCCGTAGCGCGTGTAGGTTCCCGCCGGACGCGTGTAGGGCCCGGTCGCGCTCACCTTTTCGTAGACGTACTGCACGTTGCCCGGAGGCGTGCCCTCGATCTTCAGCGGAAATCCGTGGAAGCCAAGATCGGCGCGAACCAGCGGAACGCCGGTCATATGGAAGTGCGGGCTTATGTGGAGAGGGAGATCCTTTGCTCCGCCTGAAGAACGGCTGCGCTCAGGATTACGCCTTCCCGCCGAAGAACTATCGGCGCTGGCCCAATTATCGACTGCGTCATCCCGAAGCCCCGCGCTTTCACCAGCGGGGCGAGGGATCTCCCGCGCAACGTCTTGCGCGGTCCGGCTCACCAGAATGCTGTCCCAATAAACCTGCAGATTGGTCGTGATGCGAATCTTCCGCGTCCCCTGCGGCAGCTTGCCCGTGAGGTTGGCGGTCATGGTGCGCGGCCCGCCGGCGGGGAAACCCATGTCGTCGATCACCCGCACCCACTTACCGCCAGCACCGAGCGCTTCCACATAAGGAGAGATCGCCTGCACTCCCGCTTGCGATGCGGCGTACATGCTGTTCGCCGAAAAGTACTCGACCTCGCCATGCAGCAGCAGCCACAACGGCCCGCCGCGGTAAGCCTCGCCCAGGTCGAGCGTGAGGTTGTGTGGTTTAGCGAATCCCTGAAACTGGGTCAACGCGAAATCGCCGAAGTAACGATGCGCCAGCAGATCGGGCAACACGTCGTGGCCGTGCTCATCCCATGCACCCGCCGGCGGACGCGCATCTTTACTCTTGCTCACCACCACCTTGAACTCCGGATACGGCGGGTTCGACGCGAAATACTCGTTGGGATAAACCTCGAGCTCCGCCGGATGATCGACCGCGAGCACGCGAACCTGATCAAGGTAAACGGCTTCCTCCAGCGGCTCCATAAAGCGGAAACTGAGAATGGGGTGCCCCATTTCTCGCGCACTTTGCGAGAAGTGGGGCTCTTCCTTCTCCCGAATCATGCTTCGATCGATCTTGATGTACTCAACCGGACGCGGAACGTCGCGCTGGCCGGGGCCAATCCAGTGTCCCACCACCCCCGCGCCCAGCATGTCGGCGACGAATTCGTAGCGCTCGCCATTCCACACAAACAGCGTGGGACAGGAACTGCCGCGCCGGTCCATCTCAGTAAAGTTCTGCTGCCGGTCGCCGGCGACGTTGATTTCATCCTGCAACACGCCCGTCGGCCACGTCATGCGCACGATGTCGGCTTCTTTCGCATCGCCGAGGCCGACCACAATGTCGGTCGAGTTCTGCCCCAGGTATCCGTTCGAGCCGGCAATCTCAAACTTCTGCCGGTTGCCGCCGGCGAACACTTCTACTTTGGTCCCGATGGCGCTCTTGTTGTCGTTCAATCCCTTGAGCGAAAGGCGCAGCCAGTGATTCTGATTGCCGCCTACATTGCGCAACAGCACGGCGGGACCGTGATTCTGCGTGATCAGCAGATCGGTCGCACCGTCGCCATCGTAATCGCCAGTGATGATCGCCCGCGGCTCCTTGAGTTGAATCTTGTCGAGACCAACATCGGCGGTGACGTCCTTGAAGCCATCGGCCCCAAGATTGCGAAACAGCCGCACCTCGCCCTTGCCTTCTTTCGTTTCGCCGACAGCAACGAGATCGACCCAGCCGTCATTGTCGTAGTCGATGGCAGCAACACCGTAACCGCGAACCCAATTGGTTTTGGGCAGAGGAACGCGATCGAAAGTCTTGCCGTGGTTGTTGCGCCAGAGAGTGATGCCGGGCGCACCCTCGTGCGTAAAGGCTAAGTCCATCCAGGCGTCGTGATCGAAATCCAGGACCGCAATGCCTGCAGTGGACTGAGGTATCCCTTTCGTCCACGGAACGCGAATCTTAAATGCACCTTCCCGGGGATTTTCGAAAATGACGCTCCCTTTCGCTCCGGTTGCGATCAGATCTATGGCACGATCATTGTTGTAGTCACTTCCAATCGCTCCAAACGTTGGCTCTGTATCGGCCAAACCCACAGAATCGGTAACGTTCGTAAAGCTGCCATCGCCGTTATTGCGCCACATAGAATTTGAGGCGAGACGGGGCGCAGAGGGAATAAACAGGTCTGTCCAGAAACGGCCCATGTATAGATCCAGGTCGCCGTCATGGTCGTAGTCAATAAAGGTCAGACCCGCGGTGGGACCATTCGTGCCAATCTTCGCCGACGGAGTAACGTCTTTGAACGTTCCGTTTTTTTCGTTGTGCAGCAACGTAACCCGACCGACAAAACTAACGGCCAAGTCGACGAACCCGTCGTTGTCGTAATCACCTGCGGCGCAGCTGACCCCGCGAAGACCAGGATCAAGTCCTGCCTTCCTAGTCACATCTTCAAATTTGCCCGCTCCAATGTTGTGGTAAAGGCCAAGCCCTCCTTCGGGGCCGCTATCCACGACCAAGACATCGGGGAGTCCATCGCCATCGTAATCCAAGAAACAAGCCCCGGGAGCCAGTCCCGCGCCGGTTCCGTCGGACTCGCTCGTTCTTAGCTTCCCAACGATCCCCGCTTCCTTCGTCACATCCACAAACTGCACCTTGACCTGCGCACGCGCTTTCAACACCGCCGAGGGCGACTCGACTGCGCGCGAGTACTGGCCCTGCTCGCCGTAGGCCAGGCTCATGGGCGCGCCGATTTTGTTTTGCGTGATGTACTGAAATTTCTTCAGGTGCTCGCGGGCGTGGTCGACGTCAGTCGATTGCTGGTAGGCGCGCGACAATCCGAACTCGGCGGAGGCGTGCAGCGGGTTGAGTTGCAGCGCGTGTTGGAAGGCTTCGATGGCTTGGGGAAACTGTTTCGACTGCACATAGGCCGTGCCCAGGAAATACCAGGTGTCGGCGTCGTTCGCATCGAGCTCCACCACGTGGTGAAACGCGTCAATCGCGGCTTGAACATCGCCCGTGTTCTTCGCCAGCAGACCCAGGTTGTACCAAGCGTTTGGATTCTTAGGGTCTTGCTTGAGCGCGTCCTGCAACGCGGCTTTCGCTTCGTCGATCTTCTGCAGGTTCAGGAGGGCGATGCCTTCATTCAGCCGCGCCATCGTCAGTTTCGGATCGAGCTCGGCCGCTTGCTGAAACGACTTCAGCGCCTTCTCGAAAAGCTGCTGGTTCATGTAAGCTGCGCCGAGGTTGTTCAGGCGCGCGGCCTCCACCGGATTCGCCTTCGATGGAGTTTGCGGGGCGGACGCGAACAGGCCAAACGCTGCCAGAAGTATGCCGGCGAGAGCAACTGGAATTCGAGGACTCATTCGACTACGATTTAACCACAGCGGGCACAGGGAACACAGGGTAAAGCGAAAACCACTTTCGCGGCGCAGCCAACAGCAGATTCCTCGTCGCATTCGCTCCTCGGAATGGCAAACTTATTTTTTGGATGCTGCAACCGACTCGCTGTAGGGCCGGTTCCCGACCGCGCCCTGTCCTTCCTCGACCGTCACGGTCTGTCCGGCGTTGAGGTTCGAGAGTTTGTCCACCTGGCCGCTGGGCCATTGAATCTCAACGCTCTCGGCTTTTGCTTGCGCGCCCAGGCCGAAGGTGAGTACCAGTTCGCTTTGCGAAAGATAACTCGAGCCGGAGCGCAGCATTTTCGACTGCTTGTCGTTGCCTGACGTAACCCGCACCACCGCGCCGATGCCGTCGCGATTCGATTTTGTGCCGACCAGTTTCAGGCGCAGGCTGTGATTCGAGCCGCCCTCGTTGTGGAACAGGAAAGCTGGGCCGGAATTCGTCGTGACGAGAACGTCCAGAAAGCCGTCGTTATCGATATCGGCGTAAGCCGCGCCCCGCGCCACTCTCGGCGCGGCAAAAGCCGGCCCCATCTGCGCCGTCACTTCCTGAAACTTGCCTCCGCCCAGGTTGTGGAAAAGATGCGAAGGCTCGGCGTAGGTCACGCGTTTCTGGACGCGCTCGATCGCGTCTTCGATGTGGCCGTCGGCGACGAAAATGTCCGGCCAGCCGTCGTTGTCGTAATCGAAAAAGAAGCAGCCGAAGCCCAGCGTGACCAGCGTGGCGCGGCCCACTTCGGATTGCGGAGCCTCGTCCACGAACAAGCCGTTGCCTTCGTTGTGATAGAGCGAGGCCATCTGATTGGCGAAGTTGGTGATGAGAACGCTGGGGTGCCCGCTGCGGTCGTAGTCGGCGGCATCGACGCCCATGCCGGCACGCGCCACGCCATCTTCACTGAAGCCGATTCCAGCGGCCACGCCGCGCTCTTCGAAGGTGCCGTCTTTCTTGTTCAGATAAAGTTTGTTGGGCTGCGTGTCGTTGGCGATCAGAATGTCAGGCCAGCCGTCGGCGTTGTAATCGAGGATGGCGATGCCGAGGCTTTTTGAAGTTGGATCGCCGAGGCCGGCTTTCTGCGTAGCGTCTTCAAACTTGCCGCCGCCCAGGTTATGCCACAGCCGCACCGAGGTTCCTTTATACGATTCCGGCGTGCAATAGGATTTGTGCGCGCCGTCGAGTGTGCAGTAGAGGTCGGTCTGCTCGGTCCACTGCACGTAGTTCGCGACGACGAGATCGAGTTTGCCGTCGCGGTCGTAATCCACCCACGCGGCGCTGGTGGAAAACTCGCTTGGGCCGAGCAGTCCGGCGATTTTGGTAACGTCGGTGAAGGTGCCGTTTCCATTGTTGTGAAAGAGATGGCTTTGGCCGAGAGCGGTGATGAAGATGTCGTCAAAGCCGTCGTTGTCATAGTCGCCGACCGCTACTCCCATGCCGAACATGGGGACTGCCAATCCCGCCTTGCGGGTTACATCGGTAAAGGTTCCGTCGCGGTTGTTATGGTATAGCTTTGGAGTCGTCGCCCCGCCGTGAGCGTGCCCGGGAAAATCTTCTCCGTTGACCAGGAGAACGTCGGGATAGCCGTCGTTATCGTAATCGATGAAAGCGCAGCCGGGACCCATAGTTTCAGGAAGCCACTTTTTTCCGAAAGCGCCATTATTGTGCGTGAAACGGATTCCTGACCCCGCGGTGACGTCGCGGAAGTGGATTTGCTGGGCGTGGGCGGTGACCGCCAGAGATAGAACCCACCACAGAGACACAGCGATACGGAGGAGGCTTAGGCAAGGACGCGTCATCGGGAGCCTCCGGCGGCGGATGCGAGCCGGGCTTTGCCCGTGCCCACATGGTTCGTGACAAGACCTGGCAGCGGAACGGAGACGTGTTCGTGGACCGCTTGCCGCTCGTTGTTGTCTTCGGGATGCAACTGGCGATACGGTCCGGTGATCGCTTGCGAAGACTCGTCGGCCTTGAATCGCAAGTAGCGCGCCTGGTGCTCCTTCGCGAGCTTGTCGTTCCCCAGGCCTCCATAGCATAGCATTAAGTTATAGTGTGCCTGCAAATCTTCGGGGTCGATCGCCAGCACGGATTCGAGGACCTTCACGGCATCCGCGTACTTGCGCTGCAGGAAAAGAATGCGTCCCAGATCGTTGATCGCAACGCGGTCGCGCGGATATTGAGTCAGAACGATGTGTAAACGTGCGGCGGCGCCATCGTAGTTTCCGTCCGCGCGCAGCACGCGGGCGTAGAAGAAGTTGGCTCGCGCCAAGTTAGGAGACAGGGCCAGCGCTTTCTCGAGCACAGCGCGGGCGCGTTCCATGTCGCCTTCCTGCACGGCGCAACGGCCAATGTTGACCCAGCCATCGGGATTGTTTGGATCCGCCTCCGTCACCTTTTGGAATGCGGCGGCCGCGCCTTTCAGGTCGCCCTGCAGGAACAGACCGATTCCGTAATCGTTCCAGCGCTGCCATTCCTCTTTGAGAGCGATTGTCTTCGGCCGGGGAGCAGGCGCGTTATGCGCAACCACGGGGAGGGTCACTTCGTTTTCCGCCACAGTCTCGATAGGCAGGTCGGGAATCTTCTCCTGCTTCGCCGAAACGCCGCTCAGCGATGCCGTGAACACCGTTGGACGATCGTCGTAATCGGGGGAAACGTGGTTCTGCGACGCCGGGTCGGGCTGCCCGGCGAAAGCTTCGTGGGTGCCGTACCACGAAAACTTCCTGTAGCACAGGCGTGCGTGCAACGTGATCTTGTTGCCGGCGTTTTCAGGAATCGACATTCTGTAGTGCACAGTGTCTGCCGCGCCGGGCGGGATGAGCCGCACATACACGACGGCTCGCGTGGCCCAGGCGTTGCGCTTGTTGATGGGATTGCCGTGCGCGTCGATCTGCAGCGAGCGATAGAAATGCGCGCCTTTTTCCACCGGACCTTTGCCATCGCCTTCCACCATGCCGCTCCAGAAGATGGTCTGGCCTTTGTCGTCCGTGCCCTTCAGTTCGAGCCAGGTGTCGTAGGCATCGACGGTGCCGCCGGGGAAAAAGTGTCCAACCTTCTTGGTGCGTACGACAACATCCACGCGAACGGTATCGCCGCGGCGCAGGGCGGGCTGCACGTGGTTCAACGGAGCAGTAACCGGGGCAACTTCTCCACCTGTTTCCGGAGTGATTTTGGTTTCCGCTTCTTCGCCAACCGCGAATGTGGTGGCCAGGTCCGATGGACTCGCCGCGCCGGTCTTCCCCTGTACCTGCGCACGCGCGGGAGATAGCGCAAAAATATCCACCGTAAGGGCGCCGCTCTTCAGGAAGGCCTCGGTGAGTTTCAGTTGAGCGGCATCTTCATTTGCGGTGGGCAGCGCGGTGTTGGCGCCGGGGAAGCGATGCGAGTGTACGACCCCGTTGATGTTGCCCGCGTCTTTCGAAGACTCCATGGGCATGTGGCAATCGGCGCACTGCTGGGGCTTGGGCGGATAGTAGAACGAACGCGCGCCTTGTCCAGAGACTCCGCTGGCCTGCCAGTTGTCATATTCGTTGAAGCCGCGGAACCAGCGGTAATGGTTCACTGGCACGTCGAGGTGCACCTTGTGGCAGGTAGAGCAGAACTCCGCGGTCTGCGTTTTCATGAAGGGCTTGAGGAATACGCGGCGATGCGGTTCGGGGTTCAAGCGGATCAGGAAATCGTGCAGGGCGCGCGCCACGGGATTCTGCGTGGCGGCGAGTTCGTGAAGCTTGGGATACTCCAGATAAAAATCCGCCTGGCCCATGGTGCTCTTTACGTCGGCGATGGAGTGGCACATCATGCAACCGAGGCCGGCTTGCGATTCGGGACGATGCACGATCTGCTTGATCGGAGTATCCATGAGCCCGCTGTAGAGGAGCGCCGGGTCGTGGCACCCACCGCACCACTTCGAAGGCTTGGTGCCAACCGTATCCTGCATGTACTCGATCGACTTGCGGTACCACTGATTGTTGAACGAAGAAAAATGATGCGCGGAACTGAACCACTGGTTGTAGATATCTTCGTGGCAGCGCTTGCAGGAGTCGGACTCCATGAAAAACTTGCTGGGAATTTTCTGCTTACCATAGACCTGCGCGGAACTGGGGAAGAACGAGCCTTCAGGCCCATCACCTTCGCCGTTCATGTTGTCGGGCGGCATGGAGGGATTCTGGATGCGGGCGCGGGTCTGCCAACCTTCGCGCACGTAGCGCGCGCCGTAGCCGATGCCGGCCAGCACGACCAGGCAGATTGCCATGCGAAGAGCGGATGTCGCGGCATTCGAGGCTAACCATCCACGCTCTCCCAGCTTGTCGGCGATCAGAAGGCCGACTCCGAGGAGCGAGATCACGATATGGAGATAAAGCCATTTCCATTCCGTGCGTGGCGTGCCGGTCTTGATGAGAATAAGTCCCAGGACAGCGCCTGCGGCCACCAGTAGCCAGCCGACGCGCGCAAAGAGGCTTCCATTCCGCAGGAGGCGAAAGAGTGCGGGGATCAGCAGAATTGCAGCAATCACGCCGGTCAGCGCATGCAACAGCACCACTCCGGCATAGAAGATGTTGGGCTGCGGGAAGGTGTACAAGTACGCCGCGGAGATCACCAGAAACGGGAGCAGCCAGGACAAGGGCCGGCCAACAAACCCTTTGGATCGTGAGTTTTCTGTCATCGGAATCAGGCTTAGGCAACTAACCGCAGCGGACTCAGTCCCACAGTGACTGAAACCGCGTGCCATTCAACTTACCTAGGTGAGTGCGAGCGGGGAATAATGCAAAAATACTATTGGAAAGATTCGTGGTTACGAATTCGGCGGGATCTTCCACGCGCCGCACTGCTTCTCCAGCGCGGCGGCGACGGACAACACCTGCTCTTCTTCCCACGGGCGTCCGACGATCTGCACGCCGATGGGCAGGCCTTCCGGCGAGCGGCCCACGGGAACCACCGCGGCGGGATTGCCTAGAAGGTTGAAGAATTCCGTATAGCTCCAGGCGTCGAGATAGTTGACGGTTTTGCCTTCGACCTGCCAACTGCGCTCGCCGTGCCGGAATGCAGGGACAGCCGCCGGCGGGCATAACAGAATGGGATAGCGCTGCATCTGCGCGAAGAATTGGGCGCGCGCGGCATCGCGGCGAACCCAGGCGTCGAGCAAGGTCTCGCCGGTGAGTGCGGGCTCAGCGGCTGACCAGTCCAGAAACTGCTTCAGGATCGGGCTGAGGTCGGCTTCCCTCCCCTTGAACATCGGGCGCAGCAACATTCCTCCGGCAGTCACGAAGAACTTGTGCCACAGGCGGCGCGCTTCTTCGAGTCCCGCTGGCCGAAAGGGTTCCACCTGAAATCCAGCGCGGAGCAGGGCTTCTGCCGCAGTGCGAACAGCGGCACGAATTTCCGAAGTGACCGGCGTGCGGCCGTCGTCTTCGAAATAGCCGATTCTCAGTTTCGTGATGTCGTCGCCACTCGGCCAGCGCACGGGCACCGGCGCTGAGCAAGTGTCGGCGACGTCGGGGCCTTGCATCACTTCAAAGAGAACTTTCAGGTCGGCAACGGTGCGTGCCATGGGGCCGACGACGCCGATCAGTGCAAACGGCCCCGCGGATACGGGAAGGTGTCCGGTCGCGGGGATTCGTCCTGGGGTCGGCTTCAAGCCACAGATGCCGCTGAAGTGAGCGGGCACGCGAATGGAACCTCCGCCGTCGCTGCCCACGCCCCCCGCGGACATGCCTGCGGCAATCGCTGCCGCCTCGCCCCCGCTGGAGCCGCCGGGCGTGCGTTCCAAGTCCCATGGGCTGTTGGTGCGGCCATAGAGCAGGTTATCGGTTTCCCAAGCCATGAGAAGTTCAGGGGTGTTGGTAACACCCAGAACGATTGCGCCGGCATTCTTCAGGCGCGCCACCAGCGGCGCATCCTGCTGCGCCACAAATCCGGCGCGCAGGCGAGTTCCGGCTTCACAACGCAGACCAGCCACGCTGATGGAACTCTTGATGCTGATGGGAACGCCGTGCAGAGGGCCGAGGGGTTTGTGCTGCGTCTTCTCGTGGATGACAGCACTCTCGGCGTCGAGAGCGGCACGGCGCGCCCGCTCGGCATCGAGTTGCACAAATGCGTTTAGCTTAGGATTCAGTTTTTCGATCTGCGCCAAATGGGCTTCTACGAGTTCGACGGGAGAAATCTTTCCTTTCCGGATTTGCCCGGCCATGGAAACCGCTGGGAGAAAGGTGAGGCCGCTCATGAATTTCCTCGCAGTGCGCGATCGAGGCTGCGCTTCTCATCGGCGGTGAGGGAACGATGAGCGCCCTTCGCGAGATTACCTAGCTGTAGCGGGCCAATGGCGACGCGCAGCAATCGCAACACTTCGACGCCCAGGCTCTCCATCATGCGCCGGATCTGGCGGTTCTTGCCTTCGTCGAGAACAATCTCGAGCCAGCAGTTTTTCTGGCCTGCGCGCAGGCAGCGCGCCTGCTTCGCCCGCAACATTTCTCCATCGTTCGATTGCACGCCGTTAAGCAGCGCCCGGACGAACTTCTCATCGGCGACGGTCCCGACCTGGACATGATAAGTTTTGTCCAAATGCGTTTCTGGAGAGGCGATGCGCGCGCCCCACGCGGAGTCGTTGGTCAGCAAGAGCAAGCCTTCGCTGGCTTTGTCGAGGCGGCCGACGGGGGCGACCCACGGCGTGTTTTCTGCGGGCAGTGGCATTCTCCCTGTTGAACGTGTGTTCAGTATGGTGTACACCGTGGAGCGATCTCTTTCGTCCGATGCCGTGGTCACGATGCCGCGCGGCTTATTCATCATGAGATAGATTTTGTCTTGTGCCGTAACCAGTTTCCCATCGACGGCAATTTGATTCTGCTTCCCAGGCACGGGCGTCTCCGGATCGCGCCGGATTTTTCCGTTGAGGCTGACGCGCCCGGTGCGAATCAACTCCTCCGCGTGAGAACGCGAGCAGTAGCCTAGCTTCGATAAAGCGCGTGCCAGGCCGATCTTGCGGGGAGCCTCGTTCTTTCTCACTTGTTCATGCTAAATGAGAGGCGGAATTCGGGCTTCCGGCTTCCGGCTTTGGGCTTCGGGCTTCGGGCTTCGGGCTTTGGGCTTCAGGCGCTGAACTTCGCAGGATGACGCAAGAACATAAAACGGACTCTGCCAGACTTTCGAAGATGGGCTGAAGCCCGACAGCCGAAGCCCGAAGCCCGCTCCAAGCCCGAAGCTGCTCCACCCATGCACGATTCAGCGGCGCTTGGTAGGATGTTTATCGCCGATTGACTGTAAGGAGAGAACGTTATGGCCCACCAACATCCTCCGCGCTTTCTGAAGATTGTGGATGATGCCAAGACGCGGGTGCGGGAGACCAACGTGGCGGAAGTGAAAAAGAAGATAGACGGCGGAGAAAAGTTTCTTCTGGTGGACGTGCGCGAAGAGAGCGAATTCGCCAAGGACCACTTGCCGGGCGCGATTCACCTGGGGAAAGGCATCATCGAGCGCGACATCGAGGCCCGCGTGCCCGATCTCAATGCGGAGATTGTGCTTTACTGCGGCGGCGGATTCCGCTCGGCGCTGGCGGCCGACAATCTGCAGAAGATGGGCTACACCGACGTCATCTCCATGGATGGCGGCATTCGCGACTGGCGGGAGAAAGGATATCCCCTGACCGGCAAGTGATGCAGGAGGCTTCCTGGGGGCCAATTCGGTCGCGACCCTGACAATTCTGATCTTAGCCAGCTTACCTTCGAACTCTGGTTATCTTAAATCCCGCCCTCTTCCGAACGGCGATGAAGCCGGAGTGCTCCCGATTCATCGCTTATCACTTTTGCAAAGAGTGGTTACATCACTCACGATGGTCGTGGCTGCCTCGAAATTCGAGGGCAATTCGTGGGGGGCTCCGGCGATACACGCTACCGTCTTGGAGGACGTTATGGCGTTGTACCACTCAAGACCAAGCGGGACTGCCTCGCTGAGATCCTCGCTGCCGTAAAGGGCCCTCACGAAAGTCTTGTAGCTGGGTGCCGGAAAGTCATCGGAAAGAACGCTGTCGTGGTAGAAGTTGGGATCGCCGTCTCTTCCATTGCTCTCGATGTCCTTGACACAGGAGTCCGAGGAGTAGGCGGGATCGACAAACTCCTGGGCCGTTTCAATGCCGTAGTTTTCGGAGATTCTATCGCCTGCGGGACAGCTCACGATTTCAACCGGAGCGGCCGAACCCTCACAACCGTGATCAATTCGGCCATAAGGAGGACCGGAGGTTGGTTCTACCATGGTAAAGAACGGTCCCGGACCCGAATTGTTTCCCATACCGTATTGCGTGATGGCATAGGCAATAGCGGCTCCGCCTCCGCTGTTTCCTGTAGCGCAGACGGGATGCGAAGTATCGCTTTGGAGAAGAATCGTCCAAACGGCGTGAACCAGGGTTGCGTAACGGCAAGCGAGACTCCGGGGACCATCGGCTGAAGGCCCGGTCAGCCAGCCCGCTGGTTCTTGAATTATATTTGCCGGATCCTCGAAGTTAGTTTGCACAGTCCGGAAATTCGCCGAGTTTATCGACTGGACTACCATCAGCCCGCAATTCGAGTCGGGGCATTTGGCGCTACCGAGATAGGAAGGGTCGTAATCGTAGAACAGTTCGCCTCCGCCGCCGGTGGTGAAGAACACTGTGCCTTTCAGGAGGTTCGGGTTGGGGGCCTCGTTGATCTTGACGGCCACCGCGAATTCGCCCGTGGACTCAGGACAATCTGAGATCACGGCGCGGTAACAGGTTCCGTTGGGCAAACCCGTGTCCTGGCACGTATCGAGGGTCAGCGTGGCGGTGCCGAGCGAGTTTTGTTCGCCGAGTGCGGGAGTGACGGTAGCAGGAATCGAAGCCGCAATTAGACATGCCAGAATGAATGGAAAGGAAAAATCAAACCGGCCGCGGCGCGAAAGACAAACTGCGACCAACTGGAAGGGAGCAGTCCGGCGTTGCGGAGCCGGAAAACCGGAAATCTCTGTAATTGACAAGGCTATCTCCTCGGTTCGGCCCAAGCATTGGAATGCCCCTTGCAACCTTGGCATTGCAGGTGCGATTTCGTCAACAGCTCGGATGGGCCATGTGCAAGCTCTTGCGCCTTCCTTCCCCTAATGGCACATTTGCTTGACAGGCGGCGATGAGGTTATTGTGATATCCGACCTTGGCTGGACGTGACATCGCCGGATTACGTTAGCAAGAATACGTCGTCACCATTTTAGCAGGATGCCTCGATCCGATTTATGTCTACCCACTTATGAATGGTCGCATCTTCTTCTGGTCGCTCACGTCGGCACTCGCCGGATTTCTTTTCGGTTTCGACACGGTAGTTATTTCCGGCGCCGAAAAAACAATTCAGGCGCTTTGGGGGCTGAGTCCCGGACTGCACGGCATCGCGATGGCCTCGGCGCTTTATGGCACCGTCGTCGGCGCACTGCTGGGCAGCTGGCCGGCTGACCGCTTCGGACGCAAGGCCACGCTGCTGTGGATCGGCATACTTTATTTTGTGGGGGCGGTGGGTTCGGGGTGGGCACCGAACGTCACCATATTTATCATCGCGCGAGTGATTGGCGGGTTGGGAATTGGGATCTCGACCGTGGTGGCGCCGATGTACATCTCGGAGATTGCGCCGCCTAAACATCGCGGACAGCTTGCCGGGATGTTCCAGTTCAACATTGTTTTTGGCATCCTGATCGCTTACGTATCGAACGCGATGTTGGCGGGCATTGGCGCGGACGCATGGAGGTGGATGTTGGGAGTGGCGGCGTTTCCGTCGTTGCTTTATACGGCGTTCTGCTTTGGACTCCCGGAAAGTCCACGTTGGCTGCTAAGCCGGAAGGGCGACCGGGAGTCCGCTCTCGCGGTACTGCAACGCATCGAGCCCGAAGCCCCGAAAGCCCAGATCGCGGCCGAGGCCGATGAGATTATGGCGGCCACCGCGTCGGAACAAAAATCGTCGTCTGGACACTTCTGGACGATGCGGCTGCGTAAGCCAATCCTGCTCGCAATCCTGATTGCCTTCTTCAATCAAATGTCTGGCATCAATGCGATTTTGTATTTCGCGCCACGCATTTTCGAGCTGACCGGGCTAGGCGCGAAAGCCGCGCTGCTGCAGTCGATCGGCATCGGCATCACCAATCTGATTTTCACTTTTGTGGGACTCTGGCTGATCGACCGCCTCGGCCGGCGCACTCTTCTTTATATCGGCTCATTCGGCTATATCACTTCGCTGGGCCTGGTGGCATGGGCTTTTTTTACCGGCCACTTCCTGATCGTGCCGGTTTGCATCTTCGCGTTCATCGCCGCACACGCGATCGGCCAGGGAGCGGTGATTTGGGTTTTTATCTCCGAAATATTTCCCAATCGCCATCGCGCGGAGGGCCAGAGCCTGGGCTGCGGCACGCATTGGATCTTTGCCGCCTTGCTCACCACTTTCTTTCCGAAGATGGTTTCTTCCTTCCCGATCGGCTACGTGTTCTCGTTTTTCTGCGGCATGATGGTGCTCCAACTTCTCTGGGTGAAGACCATGGTTCCGGAGACGAAAGGCGCGTCGCTGGAGCAGATCCAGAGGCAGATGGGGATCGAGTGAGGGTGAGTTGGTTCGGGTAGTACCGGTCGGTGAGCGGAATCGCCTGTGGCTGTTGAAAAACTCACTCAGCAGCAAATGGCCGAAAAAGCTTTGTATTAGGAAGCCCTGCGAACGACTTTCTCGGTTTGCCTAGACATTTTCTATCTCTCAAATTCCGGCTGTTTTGAGGAAATGGACTTTTTCAACACCCACGCCTGTTTTACAACAGCTAGCCAGATTTGAAACGCCGATAGCGAGCATGCGCCACAACACGCGGGCTAATCACAGCACACGGTGACGGTTATCACAGCACCGCCGGGAGGCCGGTGAGAGAGTTCAAATTGGCCGAAGAATAAGACCAAACGCAGCGTAAATGGTGATACGGAGATGCCCCATGGAGTTAAAGAGTGTAGCGACCATATTGAAGCGGGAGCTCAAACCTACCGTTAAGGAATGGCTGAGGCGGGTGAATCTTCTCCCCTCACTCACCCACGTTGCGCTCAGCGATGAGGACCGTGCACTCCATCTGCCCGAGGTTTTTCGTGATGTGGCTTCCCGCCTATGCCTTGCGGCGGATGCCGATTCGCCCATCCCCGTTGCCGCTATCGCGCACGGACAAACAAGGCGAAACCAAGGGTACTCTCGCAGCATGCTGGTCGAGGAGTCAAGGCTGCTCGAAGTGGTCATATTCCAAACATTACATCTTCACCGGGCCGAACTCGACCACGACCGATTGCTCTCGGACATAATTGCCATCGCGGATGAGGTGGATTTGCAGCTCACGCAAGCCGTGCGCTGCTTTGAAACGCAACCAGCTCAGGCCGTACTTAGCGCGACCATCAATCCGCCGCGATTAAGCGTCGGTTACGAAGCGGCTCTGTCCGAGGCTGTCTGCTGTTAAGCTCGCACTTCTCACCCGTACCCGCGCCACAAGTCGGGCAACGGACAGCATGAGCCGGTTTGAGAGTAGGCTCTGGCCTTCATAATTGCCGATTATGCGGCAATCCGCAGAAGAAGAATGGTCAGCCTTGCGCACGACCTCGGATAGTTGCCGTTAAATCTGGTTTCCGCCAATGACCCCTGACGGTCAGACCCAAAGTCCAGTCTCCTGACGCAATCGGGGGATGTCTTTGGATGGCGCGCTGCCGAAAAAGCGGCTGTATTCTCGGCTGAACTGCGACGCGCTTAGATAGCCCACGCGCTGGCTCGCGCTACTCGCGTCCATTACCGTGGATAACATGAGGCGCCTCGCTTCTTGCAGTCGCAGCACTTTTTGATAGTGCAGCGGACTCATCGAGGTGACTAACTTAAAGTGCTCGTGGAAAGAGGAAACACTCATGTGCACCAGTCCGGCCAAGTCTTCAACCTTCATGGGTTGCGGGAAGTTGGCGCGCAGCCAGGAGATCGCCTTCGCGACCCGTTGCACGCTAGACTCGGCAAAGCCCATTTGAGCGACGCGAACACCGATGGGGCTGCGCAGCAGCCGGATCAAAATCTCATCGATCACAAGCGGGGCGAGAAGTTCAGCGTCCCCGGGATGCGCAAGACACTCCATTAACCTGGTCGCGGCGTTGACAATGCTCTCGTCCACCGGAGCGATGTAGACTGCTCTCCGTTCCTGCACGGGAGGCAAGCCGTGCGGATATACCTTCAACACCAGCTCGGCAATCTTGTGCGGGTCGAGGTCCAGCTTGAGAGCGAGGTAGGGCGCGGAATGGCTGGCTTGCGTGATCTGCGCAGCAACGGGCAGAGCTACGGAAAACACGATCATGCGCGAAGCGTCGTATTCGTAGACGTCGTCGCCTACGATGACGGTCTTGGCTCCTTGTGCGACGATGCACAAAGAAGACACGCGGAGGGCATGCACACACTCCTTGTTAATCCGGGAAAAGCGGCTGGCGTGCAAACCAGGGATGGCCAGCTCAAAACTGCCGTCGTGAGGAGCGTAGGCGGCGATCAGGCGGGCTAAAGTGGAGGTGGAGGGATCGTTCGATTTCGCGAGCGTGCGAGTCCGCCATGCAAGTGCAGTTTTGACGTTGCTCTTCACGTTTCGAGGATACCTCTTTTTACGATTAGGATTGCGCGGGCAGGTTCAGGAGCACGGCAACGTCGAGTTTCGAATAGTACTTCTTCACGTCGCTCGGTCCGTACTTCTGGCGAAATTTCTCGACCACGGACGAGACCTGTTTGGGATCAGTGACCGGAGCAGCCTTTAACGCGGCTTCTGCGCCGCCCGCTTCGATATGAAGCGACGGGTTCTTGAGCACGTTCTTGTACCACTGCGTATCCGAACCCTTAACGGGCAAGAGGTACAGGGTCGCGTCGTCCGATGCGAACCAGACCGGGATGGAGATGGCGCGTCCTGACTTTCTTCCGGTCACCGTGATGTTGAGTTCACTGGATCGGGCAAGGTGGTCTTTCAGAGAGTCGTTCGTTGGCTTTTTGCTCATGCAAATGTCCTTTATTTCCAGGCGGTATGTTTGTGGCTGATCTGTTCCATCCGAGCGACAGTAGGGTTTTGAGGTCGGCTCCTGGTCACTCATCTCTCCCTTCGCGGTCAGTGTGAGGTTCAGAGGCCGGTCATTCGCTCGAGTTTTTCCGGATATCGAGCGCCTTCCACCTTGATCTTTGAGGCGGCGCTATCGATGTCGCGGAGATCTTCAGCCGTCAGTTCGACGGTCACCGCACCAATATTCTCTTCGAGGCGGTTCAGTTTCGTCGTGCCCGGGATCGGAGCGATCCACGGCTTTTGGGCGAGGAGCCAGGCGAGTGCGATTTGAGCGGGAGTGGCGTTCTTCCGCTTCGCGATGCTGCCGAGCAGGTCAATGAGTGCCTGATTCGCCTTGAGAGCTTCCGGCGTAAAGCGAGGGAGGGTGCTGCGGAAGTCGGTGCTGTCGAATTTTTTGTTTTCGTCGATCTTACCCGTCAGGAAGCCCTTGCCCAGCGGACTATACGGCACGAAGCCGATTCCGAGTTCCTCCAGCGTCGGCAGTACTTCCGCTTCGGGGCCTCTGGTCCACAGCGAGTATTCGCTTTGCACCGCCGTGACCGGCTGAACCGCATGAGCGCGGCGAATGGTCTTGGCTGCCGCTTCCGACATGCCGAAGTGCTTCACCTTGCCGGCCTGGATCAGTTCCTTCACCGCGCCGGCGACATCTTCGATGGGCACGTTGGGGTCGACCCGGTGCTGATAGAGCAGGTCGATGGTCTGAACTTTGAGCCGCTTGAGGGAGCCCTCGACCGCCTGCTTGATGTGCTCGGGCTTGCTATTCACGCCCGCCGCGCCCGGCTTATTATCTTTGCCGCTGAGATCGAATCCAAACTTGGTGGCGATTACCACTTTGCCGCGATACGGAGCCAGCGCTTCACCCACAAGTTCCTCGTTCGTGAACGGGCCGTAGACTTCAGCGGTGTCAAAGAAGGTGATGCCACGATCCACTGCGGCGTGGAGAAGAGTTGTCATCTCCTGCTTGTCTTTGGGTGGGCCGTAGGAAAAGCTCATTCCCATGCAGCCAAGGCCGAGGGCTGAGACTTCCAAGTTGCCTTTTCCAAGTTTGCGCTTTTGCATTTGTTTTCTCCGCGCTACGAAATTATGTCTGCCTTCATAAGGGCACGGCAAGACTAAGAATACCTTCCTGGGCCTTGGGCCTCTTGCCTATTTCGATGAAGTTCTTGCCAGATTCTCCGATTCCCATCACGCTGCTCGGATGGTACTTGACCAGTAGTTGGAAATGTAAGGACTTTGAGAAAAGTGCTCCGAATAACCGACAGGACGTCAGGGCCGCGTCAGGGCAGGCAGTGCGACTTTCCGCTGAATTCCCTCACCTTCGACGACGGTATAAATAAAATCAGCGGGCACGTCGCGCAGAATTTCGGCTTCGCCGTTCGGCCAGCGGATGCTGACTTCATTCATCTTGTCGTTGGCCGCCAAGCCGAAGTGGAGGCGGAGATCATTCTGCGAGAGATAGCTGGCTCCGCCGCGCACTTCGTCAAACTGCACCAGCGTGCCGGCTTTCACCGTGACGCGAGCGCCGATTGCGGCCTTGTTGCTTTTCGTCCCCACCAGCTTGAACAGCACACGGTGATTCGGGCTGTCGTTATGATTAATCAGAAGCGATGGCGGCTCACCCACGTTCAGGACGACGATATCGACATTGCCATCGTTGTTGATGTCGCCAAAGGCCGCGCCCCGCCGGGATTGCAGGGGCATGTCGGCGAGCGCGGAAGAAACATCGTCAAAGGTTCCATCGCGATGATTGCGGAAGAGCAGCATAGGCTGGCGGTAGGCCGCGCCGCCGGAAACCGCATCTGCCTGCGGATACACGTGGCCACAATCCACGAATAGATCGAGCCAGCCGTCGTTGTCCATGTCGAAAAACGAGGTGCCCCAACACACGTAAGGATAGGTGGGCCGCATCAACTTGGCGCGCACGCTGACGTCGGCGAAGTTGTCTTTACCGAGGTTGTGATAGAGCGTCGTTCCCTGCTCGGTGAAGTTGGTCACGATCATCGACAAACGGCCTTCGTGAAGGTAATCTCCCCAGCCCACACCCATGGAGCCTTGCGCCATGCCGTCGCCGCTGAGCGCGACTCCGTCGAGCAGGCTGACCTCTTCGAAGGTTCCATCATGTTTATTGCGATAGAGGAAATTCGGTCCGGCATCGTTGGCCACGTAGAGGTCGGGCCAGCCGTCGTTATCGTAGTCGCCCCAGGTCGAGCCCAAGCCGTAATAATGATGAGGATCGTCGACGCCGGCCTTCTTGGAAACTTCCTCGAATGTGCCATCGCCCTTGTTGTGAAACAGCAAATCGGATTCGCCGGGCATGCCCCAGGGACCGCACTGCACCAGGACTGATTTGAAGCGGCAGAATCGCGGATCGTTGCCGAACTGCGGCAGATTCTCGATATCGACGTGGACATAGCGCGAGACGAAAAGATCGACCCGGCCATCGCGATCGTAATCGGCCCAGGCCGCACCGGTGCTGAACCCTCCCGCACCCACGCCAGCTTTCTCGGTAACATCTTCAAATTTGCAGTTGCCCAGATTGTGATAGAGCGCATTGCCGCCAAAGCCGGTGACGTAGATATCCTGCAGGCCGTCATTGTCGTAATCGGCCACGGCCACGCCCATGCCCCAGCCTTTGCGGGTGAGGCCGGCGGACTTGGTGATGTCGGTGAAGTGGAGGTCGTTACTCTTGGAATCGTTACTCTTGGAATCGTTGCTCTTGGGATCGCTGCTCTTAACATCGCCACTCTTGAGATCGTCACTCTTAACATCCGTGTCCTGATGATAGAGAGTGATCATCGGGTCGCCGCCCTGGCGGTAGCGCTGTACGGTGGAACCGTTGACGGTGATGATGTCGAGCTTGCCGTCGTTGTCGCAGTCGATCAGCCCAACCCCGCCGCTCATGGATTCCACGATGTATTGCTTGTCGGCAGAAGAAATGTGCGAGACGGTGAGGCCTGCTTTCTGGGCGACGTCTTCGAAACGCGGGAGGGACGCGGGAGGACTCGGTTCCTGGGTTTGCTTTACTGGCGCGGTCGCGGCGGACCTGGCAGGAGCAGCCTGAGCCACGAGTGTTGCGGGTTGCAGCAGTTCCGTACACAGGAAAAGCGTCCACACGGAAAGCAAGGCTCGCATAAGCAGGCACCGATTATACAGCGCAGGTTGCGGCCGCCTGGGGAGTCAGGCAGGAGAGGATGTCCGCTAATGGAAAGTGCTCGAATCGACGATAGAGAGATGAAGAGGTTGAACCGGCGATTCCCGGCAACATGAGATCTTACTCACCCGAGGAATGGGCCATCCCAGGGGGAACAGTCATGCAGACATCAGCAAGGGATCCTTTGCCAGAGAGCGGGATCATTCCCAAGTTGAGAAGGAGCGGTAGCGATGAATGAGGGCGATAGCGAGATCGTCAAAGACTTTCTGGTGGAGAGCTACGAGAACCTGGACCGGCTGGACCGCGACCTGGTGGGATTGGAGAAGAATCCCAGGGACAAGGAGGCGCTGGCAGGTGTGTTTCGCACGATTCACACCATCAAGGGCACGTGCGGATTTTTGGGTTTCAACAAGCTGGAAAAGGTTGCGCATGTGGGGGAGAACCTGCTGACTCGGCTGCGGGACGGGCAGCTCACGCTCAATCCGGAACGCACGACGGCGCTGCTGGGCATGGTGGATGCGGTCCGGCAGATGCTCAAAGAAATTCAATCGACGGGACAGGATGGCGAGGTCGACTACCCAGAGCTGAGAGAGAGGCTCACCCGGCTGCAAACCCCCGCCGCAGGCGACGCCGGGAGTGCACCGGCTGCGGCTGTGCTATTGCCTCCGCCGGGTCCGGTTGAGTTGAAACTTGAGTCGAAACCAGCGGAGAAGCTGGAGACGCCGACGTCTCCGCAGGAAAAACATTCCGTTCCGGCAACGGTAGAGCCTGCCCTGCCCCAGGTGGTACCGGCTGCAGAGTCACGAAAAAGGGGCGACGACTCAAAGCGAAAACCTACACGCGGAAAGATTGGGGGCGTGCTGGTCGACCGCGGTGCGGTGAAGGCCGAGGACATCGCTCTAGCGTTGCAAGAACAGGAAAAGGGTGATGCGCGGCGAATTGGTGAAATTCTGGTGGGCTCGGGCGCGGCCAAGCATGACGACATATTGGCCGCCCAGCAGGTTCTGGACGCCAAACTGCGCGACACTCCGCAAGAAACGATCCGGGTGGGCATCAACGTTTTGGACAAGCTGATGACACTGGTCGGGGAACTGGTGCTGGCGCGCAACCAGCTTCTGCAAATTTCCAACACGGTGGAAGACGCCAGCCTGCAGGCGGTCTCGCAGCGCATGAATCTCATCGCCACCGAACTGCAAGGCGAAGTCATGAAGACCCGCATGCAACCCATCGGAAACATCTGGGGGCAGTTTCCCCGGACGGTGCGCGACGTGGCACTCGGCTGCGGCAAGGAAGTGAACATCGAGATGGAGGGCAAGGAGACCGAACTCGACAAAACCATCATCGAGGCGATTAAAGATCCTCTTACTCATTTGGTACGCAATTCCGTGGACCATGGCATCGAGCTTCCCGAAGTCCGCGCGAAGGCGGGCAAAGATCGAACCGGACGCCTGATTCTGCGGGCTTTTCATGAAGGCGGGCAGGTGAATATCGAAATTACCGACGATGGCGCCGGCTTGAACGTGGACCGCATCCGCAAGAAAGCGCTGGAGCGCGCTGTGATTACGTCCGAGCAAGCGGCCCGCATGAGCGAGCGGGAAATCTTCAATTTGATCTTCCTTCCCGGCTTCTCCACGGCGGAGAAAGTGACCAACGTATCCGGCCGCGGCGTGGGCATGGATGTGGTGAAGACGAACGTAGAAAAGATCGGGGGCACGGTGGACGTGCAATCCGCGCTGGGCAAGGGTACGACGGTGCGAGTGAAGATTCCCTTGACCCTGGCGATCATCCCGGCGTTGGTGGTGACCTGCGGCGGCGACCGCTACGCGATTCCGCAGGTTAGCCTGCTCGAACTGGTGCGGCTGGAGGCCGACGAGGTGGCGAAAGGCATCGAGTTGGTGCATGGCGCACCTGTCTACCGGCTGCGCGGACGCTTGCTGCCTCTGATCTATCTCAGCCGGGAGTTGAAACTCGCGGCCGATGTGCGGTCCGCTGCGGAAACGGACGGAGCGGTCAACATCGTGGTGTTGCAGGCCGATGACCGCCAGTTCGGCCTCGTGGTGGATCAGATCAACGACACCGAAGAAATCGTGGTCAAGCCGCTGCGCAAACAGCTCAAATCGGTGAAGACCTTTGCCGGATCGAGCATCATGGGGGACGGCAAAGTGGCGCTCATCCTGGACGTGCTCGGCCTGGCGCAACGGGCCAGCGTGGTCAGCGAAACCCGGGACCGCGCCCTGGCTGCAAAAGCCACGGATTCGGCGGCGAAGACCGACAAACAAACGTTCCTGTTGTTCGCCGGGCCGGGCGATTCGCGCATGGCGATTCCGTTGAGCGCGCTGGCGCGCCTCGAGGAATTTCCCGTGGCGCAAGTGGAAATGTCAGGCAGCCAGTGGGTGACGCAGTATCGGGGCCAGATCCTGAGCTTGATTCGCCTCAATGTGGTAATGGAGGAGCGCCGCAATCGACTGCGCGCGCTGCAAGCTCCGCCCACGGCCGATTCCGGACCGATTCAGGTGCTGGTTCTGCAACACGAGGGACGCTCTTTCGGCCTGGTGGTGGACAAGATTCTCGACATTGTCGAAGATCGGGCGGACGTGAAGTCGGCGGCCACCCGGGCGTCCGTCCTCTATTCCGTTCTGATCGGGGACCGGGTGACGGAACTGCTCGATATTCCGGCCATTCTGCGCGGTGCGGACTCGACCGCCACGCAGCCGGGCCTCGCCGCAAGATCAGCGGAGGTTGCGAACTAAGTTATGGCGAACACTTCACAGTTTTGCACGTTCTATCTGGACAAGCTGCTGTTTGGCGTGGAATTGAAAGGCGTTCAGGAAGTGATTCGATCGCTGGATATGACGAAGGTTCCGCTGGCTCCTGGAGTAGTCAGCGGTCTGATCAATCTGCGGGGACAAATTGTCACGGCAGTCGATTTGCGCCGGAGGCTCGAACTGGAGCCGCGGGCGGCGGGCATGTTGGCCATGAACGTCGTGGTGCGCTCCGACGACGGCGCGGTCAGCCTGCTGGTGGATGAAATCGGCGATGTGGTCGAGGTCGCGGAAGATACGTTCGAGCCGCCGCCGGAAACCTTGCGCGGTTCGGTGCGGACCATCATCCTCGGGGTGCATAAGCTGAACGACCGGCTCATGCATGTGCTGGACATTGAAAAAGCGTGCCAGATGACGGATGTGGCGGAAACCGCGGCGGCCGGACGCTAGCGGGCTCGGGCAACGCGGCCAACGTTCTTGACTTTAGAGATTCGGGAAGCTTGGGAGAAGAAAAATGAAACTGACACTGGGAAAGAAACTGGGACTGGGTTTTGGAGTGATTCTCGCCCTGATGGTTCTTAGCGCGGTGCTCACCTACTCGAAGGCGAGCGCCATCAAGGAAACGCAGACAACGATCACGAGCATGCGTACGCCCACCGTCGACGCCTGCAAGGACCTGCAGAGGGAGCTGAATCAGACCCAGAGCAAGGGCCGCCAGGCCATCCTGGCGGGAAGCGACTCGGCTCGGTGGGCGGATGCGAAGAAGGCTTTCGACGCGAGTTGGGACGAGATCGGCAAGATTGTTGCAAGGCTGGACGACTTGTCTCCGCATTGGAGCCTGCAGGCCAACCGCGACCGGCTGGCCGAAGTGAAGAAGCAACTCCCAGTGCTCCGGGAAATCCAAGAGACCGTCATGAAGAAGGCCGCGGGCGACGAGCACGACGCCGTAGCCAAAGCAGGGAATGAGTATGCAGACAAGGCCACCGTGACCGCCGAAGCGATTAAGAAGCCGCTCGGCGATTTGGTGGATACCATCACCACGTTGAACAAGGAAAGCATCGAGGAGATGAATGGGCAGACCCGGTCGATGAATCTGACCATGGGGATCACGACCTTTCTGGCGCTGGCCGTCGGAATTTTTGTGGCTCTTTTCCTGAGCCGGAAGATCTCCGGGGCAACGCAGGCGGTTCTGGTTCAGGCCGAAGCCATCGCCGATGGAGACCTGACCCGCGATGACTTGAAGATTCAGAGCCAGGACGAACTCGGCGACCTGACTACAGCGATCAATAAGATGAGCGGCAGCCTGAAGCGCATGATCCTCGCCATCACGGAGAATTCGCTGCACGTGTCGGCAGCGAGCGAGGAACTGTCGAGCACCAGCCAGCAGATTACGGCCAATTCCGAAGAAACCTCGGCTCAGGCGAAAGTGGTTTCCAACGCCACGCAACAGGTGAGCCAAAATCTGCAGACCGTCGCCACGGGCGCCGAAGAGATGGGTGCCAGCATCAAGGAGATTGCCAAGAACGCCAGCGAAGCAGCCAGGATCGCGACCTCCGCCGTCAGGGTCGCCGAGACTACCACGGCTACGGTGTCGAAACTGGGCGAATCTTCGAACGAGATTGGACAGGTTATTAAGGTCATCACTTCGATCGCGCAACAGACCAATCTGCTGGCTTTGAACGCCACCATCGAAGCCGCGCGCGCTGGAGAAGCCGGCAAGGGTTTCGCCGTCGTGGCCAACGAGGTGAAAGAACTGGCGAA
>Ga0208190_1000010_pt1 | contig 74208 bp, 54 predicted proteins | sample June2015DPH_13_1_FD_184708 | JGI IMG/M metagenome (GOLD analysis project Ga0208190, IMG submission 184708) | Peatland microbial communities from SPRUCE experiment site at the Marcell Experimental Forest, Minnesota, USA - June2015DPH_13_10... | ecosystem: Environmental > Terrestrial > Soil >... | reverse complement strand
GCTGATGCATCGCATCGAGCAGGAGTTCGGAAAAAGGCTTCCCATTACTACCTTGCTCCAGGCGCCGACAATTGAACAACTCGCGAACGTGCTCCGCGGTGAGGGTTGTTCGTCAGACTGGTCTTCTCTGGTTCCTATCAAACCCAGCGGATCGAAGCTCCCTTTGTTTTGCATTCACGGTGGGGGCGGCGCGGTGATGGTTTACCGCGAACTGGCTCAACACCTGGCGCCTGACCAACCCATGTACGGATTGCAGGCTCAGGGTCTGGACGGGAAACAGCCGCGCCTCAACCGGGTTGAGGATATGGCGGCACACTATTTGAAGGAGATTCGGGCTGTCCAACCGGAAGGGCCGTACTTCCTGGGAGGATTGTCATTCGGGGGCACGGTCGCGTTTGAAATGGCTCAGCAGTTGCACGCTCAGGGTCAGCAAGTTGGGCTGCTTTTCTTGTTCGATACCTTTCCCAAGGGATACGAGAGCAAGGTGGTGTTGCTCCGGAAGCTGTGGCAGATGCCAAGAAATGAGCAGTTCGAATACATCGGTCGCAAGATCAGCCGTTATCAACTGCAGAAGAGGATTTATCGTCACTTCTTGCCCCGAGCTTTGAAGGATGTCCGGGAAGCCATCAATCAAGCCGGGATGCAATACGAAATGCGTCGTTACCCCGGGCCGGTAACTCTGTTTTGTGCCAGCGAGAAGTCGTTGCGCGGTGTTCGCGATCCCTACGCGGGTTGGCAGAGCCTCGCCGCTGGAGGCCTGGAGGTCTACGAGATCCCCGGAGGCCATGTCAGCATTCTCGCCGAACCACAGGTTCGGGTCTTAGCTCAGCACTTGCGAGCTTGCCTCGAGCGGGCGCAGGCTGTAGTTCTGCAGGAAGAGCTTTCCATCAAGTAATTTCGATTCCGTTTCTAATTCCCAGTAAGAGGAGCAATCACAACAATGGTTCTTACGAAGCCGGATTTTGACGTTGCCATCATTGGTGGTGGACCCGCGGGCAGTTCCATGGGCGCCTACCTGGCCAAAGCGGGAGTGAGTTGCGTAGTTTTTGAGCGCGAGTTGTTTCCCCGTCCCCACGTGGGTGAGTCGTTGGTTCCTTCTTCGACCCGCGTGTTCCGCGACCTCGATTTTCTGCCTCTGATGGAAGAAGCGAAGTTTCCCCACAAGTTCGGCGCGGTCTGGACGGCCGACGAGAAGCAGAAAATTCCTTATCAACATGGATGGGAAGGCCTGTCTGCGGATTGCCACGCCGACATCCGCTTCGACGAACGGGAGCAGGTGGGTGTGGACAAGAACTACACCTACCATGTGGACCGTGGCAAGTTCGATCTGATGCTCTTGCAGCACGCCAACAAGTTCGGCGCGGCGGTTTACGAGGGCGTTAAGGTGAGCGCAGTCGATTTCGGCCCCAAGGAGCCGGTGGTCCGCTTCACCATGGGGCGGAACGGGAAGGAAATGGGGGTCAGCGCGAAGATGGTCGTGGACGCCAGCGGCCGCAATACCTTCCTGGGCAACCAGCTCAAGCTCAAGGTGCAGGATCCCGTGTTCGATCAGTACGCCATTCACAGCTGGTTCGACAACTACGATCGCAAAGTCTTCTCCCAAAAAGGCGACCACCGCGACTATATCTTCATCCACTTCCTTCCGATTTCCAACACCTGGATCTGGCAGATTCCGATTACCGATACCGTCACCAGCCTGGGCGTGGTCACGCAGAAAAAGAACTTCGCGAAATCGAAAACAGACCGGGAAAAGTTTTTCTGGCAGTCGGTTGCCACGCGGCCAATGCTCGAAGAAACTCTGCGCAAAGCCGACCGGATCCGTCCCTTCAAGGATGAGGGCGATTACAGCTATGCCATGAAGCAGCTTTGTGGCGACCGCTTCGTCATGGTCGGTGACGCCGGCCGTTTCGTCGATCCGATCTTTTCCACGGGCGTCAGCATCGCTCTGAACAGCTCGCGTTTCGCGCACAAGGATATTCTGGCTGCGCTGGAGAAAAACGACTTCTCCCGGCAAAGCTTTTCGAACTTTGAGAACACGTTGCGCCTCGGAACAAAAAACTGGTACGACTTCATCACCGTGTACTACCGGCTGAACGTGCTGTTCACTTACTTCATCAACGACCCCAGGTACCGCCTGGACGTGCTGAAGTTGTTGCAAGGCGACGTGTACGACGATGCCACGCCCCCGGTTCTGGAGAAGATGCGCTCCATGGTCGCGGAGGTTGAGCAGAACGATAAGCATCCATGGCACAAGCTGTTGGGGGATTTGACCTCGGACGCGTTCAAGCAGGCCAATGCCTCACCCAGCATGTGATGGATGGAGCCAGAGAAGTCGCAGCAATAGCCCAGAACCAAGAACCCATGTCCACTATGCCAGAACAGCAATCGGTAGGAGTCGTCGAGAACTTCGGGGTGGAACGCCAGTCTGAACCGGCTGAAAGCGGGTCCACCCCGGAGGGAAGCCGCTTCCAGAATCTGCTCCGCTGGGCGACCAAGGGCGGATTGGCGATTGTTGACCAAGGACTGATCTCGGGAGCGAACTTCCTGCTGGGAATTCTTCTCGCCCGCTGGTTGGCCCCGGATCAATATGGCGCATACGCGCTGGCATTCTCCGCTTTCTTGCTGCTCTCGTTTCTTTATTACCCGCTGTTGCTCGAGCCCATGGCCGTCTTTAGCGGCTCGGCTTACAGCCGGTGCTTGCGAGGGTACCTCAAGTCGCTGGTCTGGATTCATGTGGCGATCACCGTGGTCACGGTGGTCGTACTGGGAGCGGCGGCATTTGTGGCCTTCTACAGATCCGCGCCCGGAGGGCTGCCGGGGGCGTTGCTGGGCGTAACCATCGCGTCGCCTTGCATTCTGCTGTTCTGGCTGGCGCGCCGCGCCTACTACATGGAACTGGCCCCGGCTCGGGCCGCTACTGGGGCGCTCCTGTACTGCGTGCTCGTCGTCAGCGGGACCTACTTCCTCTTCCGGGTTGGGCGACTTTCCCCGTTCACCGCCTACGTTTTAATGGCGACCGGCGCTCTAACGACCGGGCTGTACTTAATGTTCCACATCCGCAACCGGCTGCCCGCGCTGGAGGCAGGGCCAACGCCGCGAGAAACCTGGACGCGCCATTGGAGTTACGGACGCTGGGCGCTCGCTGCGGCGATTGCAACGTGGATTCCTTACTACATGTACTATCCCCTGGTCACCAGCTTTTTTGGCATGGCCCAGGCGGGGCAGCTCCGGGCGCTGATGAATTTCGCCCTCCCCATGGAGCAGACTTTCACTGCGTTGTCGTGTCTTTTCCTTCCCTACGCGGCGCGAATCCAGGCGCAGCAGGGGCGGCGAAGCGCCGGTTTGCTAACCCGTAGGATCACGGCAATTTACGTGGTGGGGGCGATTGCCTATTGGCTGGTCTTCATGCCCTTTAAGGCGCAGGCCTTCCACTTTCTTTATGCGGGCAAGTACACGGAAGTCGCTTATCTCATTCCGTACGTTGCGCTGGAGACCATTCTCTGGAGCGCATCGTTCGGTCCCGCGATTGTGCTCCGAGCCATGGAATCATCCATTTCGATTTTCTACGCCCGCTGCGTGGCCAGCGTGCTTTCGCTGGCGGTCGGTATTCCCCTAACTCACGCCTATGGACTCTGGGGCGCCATGGTGGGCATCGTCCTGGCGAACGCAGCTGCCTTGGTTGTGACTCTCTACATTCTGCGCAGCAAGATTGCGGAGGGACGACCGGTGTCAGCGGTGCAGCCCGAGACTGCGTAGCCAACAGAGAATGCGCGCGAACCTCAAAAAGTCGGTTGGAGCGGCGGTAGCGGCGGTGTTGCTTGCGTTGTCCTCACCGGCGCGCAGTGCGGAGAACTCGAGTTCCGAGACCCTGCGGCAATATGCTGATAAGCTCGGCTTCGGCATCGCCACCGTGATCCAACCGCGGTTCTGGAACCGGCAGCCGCAGTTTAAGTCCACTTTGGCTCGCGAATTCAATCGTGCGCTCACCATTGTGACGATGAGGCAGACCCAGCCGGAGCGTGGTCATTTTGATTTCGATGGTATGGATTCGGCCAGCCGATTCGCCAAAGAGCACAACATGAAACTCTTTGGCGCGGCCCTGGTTTACCGTAACGACTCCTCGCCCGATTGGCTCCATTTCGATCCTCTGCTTTGTGGAGGCTGGTCTGCTCAGGAACTGGATCAGATTTTGAAAGAGCAGATCGAGAATGTCGTCCGCCACGGTGGAGATGACTATTACGCATGGGAAGTGGTCAACGAGCCGCTGGCTCCCGGCCACAACGGATGCTGGGGACGCGTGCTGGGGCAGGACAATATGATCGCCAAGGCTTTTCAGTACGCCCGGCAAGCTAATCCGAATGTGCCTCTGCTGCTCAACGAAACCTTCGGCCAGGCCGGCGTCGACAAAGGCCGGACCGACCAATTCTTCGAGTTGATCGCGCGCGTACGAAAGCTGGGCGCGCACATCGATGCCGTGGGTTGCCAAATGCATTTGGAGGAGCAGCAGTTGCACGCGAATTACGTGGACGAGTTCAAGTATTTCTTGAATCAAGCGCGCCAGGCCGGACTTCAGGTGCAGATCACTGAGATGGATGTCTACCAGGGGCCGCCGGGAGCGGTTCAGGATCCTTACGGCAAGCAAAAGGAAGTCTTCTACAACATCGTGCATACCTGTTTGAAAGACTCCAACTGCACTTCGTTTACGGTGTTTGGCATCAACGATGACCTAACCTGGCTGCGGACCAATAAAGACTTGCTCGACGCCAATCCAGTCCTGTTTGACGGTCAGTACAACAAGAAACCTGCCTACTACGGCGTGCTGGACGCGCTCAAGGAAGGGCGATAGCAAACCGAGGGGGGGTGGGTACGACTGCAATTGAACAAACGACGCAAAAGAAAATGACCACAGAAACTACACAGCCGGGGTGGAACGCGCGAGGTTTGAGGTTGCTCCTGGTCTTCGTGACCGTGGGCTTTCTCCTCAGCCTGGCGATAGCCGCCGTCGCGTCCAGTATCGGATCACTCGGAATGCCCTTGATTGTGGCCGTCATCCTTCTCGCTCCGCCAGCGATTGTTGTCGGTGTCATCGGGGTGAAGCAAGGCAGCGTCTACCTCTCCGAGTTCTGGTCCGGTTGGAGCTTGGGACATTGGCTGATTCTGCTTCTCTTCATCAGTACGCTGGTGTTCCGGGTGCGGGATGTGGCGTCGGTCGAGTCCAGCCCGGTGGACGCCTGGGCTGTGTTACGACTTGGGCCGGAAGCGATTGTGGCTGGAATCCTGTTCTACCAATTGCTCAGTCATCGCACACCGTGGCTGCGCAGCCTATTCCAAGGGGTGATAGGCGCCCTGGCCGTCTATGGACTGGTTTGTACCCTCTCCTCGATCTGGTCGGTCTACGCTAGCTGGACGCTGTACAAGTCGCTGGAGTTTCTGCTCGATGTTTCCGTATTTGCGTTGATTCTCGCCCAAGTAAAGTCGGTCCATGCGTTCCGCAACGTTCTGAATTGGGTTTGGGCGGTTTACGGACTCGAGCTGGTCTGGACCTGGATAGGAGCAGCGATCTGGCGATCTGAGGCGCTGGACGAACTGGGCCGGCTCTCCGGTGTCTGGCCGATCGTGGCCTCCAACAGCATTGGCGTTTCTGGCGCCGTTATCAGCGTTGTGGCCTTGGCGCGGTTCCTGGCTCGTGGCGGGAAAAGAGCTGATCGCATCGCGTACGGTTTGTTGTTTCTCTTTGGCTTCATCTCGCTGGTGGCCTCCCAGACCAGAAACTCGATGGCAGGATTCATCGTCGGCGCTTTCCTGGTGCTTTTGTATGAACGTCGCGTTTGGATCGGGGCTGTAGTGGCCGCGCTGGCAGTCCCGGCCGTATTGCTCACGAGTCTCGGCCCCAAGCTGTGGGACTTCCTTCTTCGATCGCAGACTGAAACGCAAGTCGCGGATCTTAGCGGACGCACGGTTTGGTGGAAGATTGCCTGGGACCTGGTGATGCAGCATCCTCTTACAGGACTGGGCGCGTACGCGGCTGGCAAGTTTGCCATCTTGGGCAAACTGGGCATCGGGGAGGCTTCGCAGATTCACAGCGATTGGTTGGAGGTCATGGTTGGAACAAGTTTCTGGGGACTGATTCCATTCGTGGCTGCTTTCCTGGGTTGCTGGTGGATCATCGGCCGCAGCTACTGGGACCGTTCGCTGACTACGGGCGAACACCAATTATCGGCGGAGATACTTGGAGTGCTGGGAATCATTTCGGTGCGGTCATTCCTCAATGTAGAACTAAGCTGGCACGCTCCGTTTCTGTATCTCGCGGTGGTGGCATACGCCGAGTTCCTTCGCCGTCAAAAGAAGGAACGGGAACTGGGTTTCAACCGACGCTCAAGCGAAATTTAGTTGTGATTCTATCCATTCAATCACTAGGAATATTGCTATGTCAGACAAGCGAGCTATCACGGTGAAAAGCAACAGCGGGCCGGTCTTTGTGGTGGGCATGTGGCGTTCTGGTACTTCACTGCTATACACCCTGCTGAACCAGCACCCTCACATTGCCCTGATGTATGAAGGCAATCTTCCGTTGCTGTGGCCGTTGTTCCGGAAAGGCAAGGCGCGGCCCGATTGGCTGGAACGGTGGGAGTTTTGGAGTGGGGCGTTGAGCCGCCACAAAATCGATACGCAGGCGCTGCACGGAGAGCTTCCCGCCCTGCCGGAGGCCATGGAGTTGGTGTACCGGCAATATGCGGGGCTGGCGCGGTGGGGCTGCAAGTCTCCGGGCTACTTTGATTGCATGGTGCGACTGGCCAAGGAGTTTCCCGATGCCCATTTCATCGTGCTCTATCGCAATCCTTTTGACATTTGTCGCAGCATCGTGCGGGCGGCGCAGAAGTCACCCTGGTTTGCCAAGCCGGGAATGCCGCTGCGGGCGCTGGTCGGTTACCGGATGATGAAGCGTGAAGCGGATCGTCTGCAGAGCCTGGGAGTGCGGGTGCATCAAATCCAGTATGAGGATTTGGCGCGGGAACCGGAGAAAGTACTTTCCGGTATCTGCAACTTCCTGCAGATTCCCTTCGATCCCCGGATGACGCATCTGGAAGATGCGGACCGTTCCCCTATTCACGACGCCCCTCACCATGCCGGGGTGAAAGGCAAACAGATCTTTGCTGGGGGCAAGAAGGATGAGGTTTTATCGCCCAGCCTGCAGCGCAAGATCCAGCGCTACGTGAATTTCTGGCACCGGGAATATGGCGGAACGTGGCCTCTGCACCCCGGTTCGAATGGATCGAACACGCCGCGATTGGGATGGATGGAAAGGCTTCTGGATGGAGTTCGCTATCACGCTCTGCGAATTTTTGATGAGGCGGTGATTTTTATTTACTGTTTTGCCCCCATGCGCTTGCTCCGCGCCTATCGCGGAGCGTACGGCTCCAGGCTGGGAGCGTAGGGGTCGGAGTCGTGGTCCAGCCTCTGCCACTCAGGCCGAGCCCAGCCAAGGAGTTACTGCCCCGATCCGTTGTTGCAGGTGGTGGTATTGGTCGATCCCAGGCTGTTTAGAACGTAAGCGGGAGTAGCGGTGTTGGTTGCCGAGTCCGCTACGGGCCAGACGACGAGATTCACCTTTTTGCCGGCCGCGACCCACGGCTGAATCGCGCTATCGACGGAGGTCCAGACGTATTGCGGATTGGCCGATGGCCCTTGATCCACGTTGGCCCATTGGATAAGGATGACGGCCCCGGTCACAGCCGAATTTGGCATTACGTAGGTTTGAATGGAGTCGGCGTCTGACCCCGAAATTGGCGGGAACACAACCTGCATTTGGGCGCCCTGAGCCGCCGATTGGATTGCTGTTGCATAGGATGCCGTATATCCCGGATAGCTCGGATCAAATGCAGTCAGCCAGTCCTCGTAATAGAGCTCGAGAGAAGTGGCGTGATGTTCAACAGCGAAAGGGAGAAGAGGAACCAGAGAGCCAGTCACTCCTCCTCCATTCGAATCGCTCTGGGTTGCGGTCTGCAGCTCCAGCGGCGCGACCTGTCCCTGATAGGTGTCGAACAGAGAGCACCAATCGGCGGTGCAGGGTGCTCCGGAGTCGAAGTTCGAAATGTCTGATTGTTGGAGTCCCTGGCTGCCAAACCCTATGCCCTTGCTTACGGCATACGCTGCGACCTGGTCGGGAATGCTCGTATCCAGATTGACCGTGTTAAGCCCGACCATCAGCTTTGCGGAAGAGTTTAGAGTTGCTTCGTAGCTCAGCATCGATGTCAGGTAGTCCACCCAGGTTGTCGGCGTCCATCCCCAGTCGGCGAATGCGTTCGAGCAGGTAGCATCGGTATCGAAGCCCAAATTCGGATAGGTCTCGCCGCCCTGGGCCAGCCCAATCCTGATGTAGCCGACGGACGGGTTGCTGCCGTAACGCTGGACCACCTGTTGCAAGAAGGCTTTGTAGGGTGTCTGGAACGAGGAACTGAAATAGTTGGGAGTGACCTCACCGCCTGCAGGTGGCGTGACGGGTGAAACCTGGCTCCGGCTCGAGCTGGCGCCACCACAGCCTATTAGACCCAAACAAGAACCGAGAGCCAGAATTACGATCAAAGATCTCATAGTATCCTCCGTCATCGTGGAACAGAGATGGGCCCGTAGTCGCAGAAGGACATCCCCGATACTTTCAGTAAACCCCAACCTTCGGAAATTGTTGCCTAAGGTGTATTGCTTAGATCACGATACAGGTTACGGTAGGACATGGCCACTTACTATAGGACATAGCCGACGGGCGTTCCTGTTTTGGTTCCAAGATTGAGTTCGTGATTCGATCGCAGGCCACAGCCACGGCCGCGAGCCGCTTCAAAAGTGACAACGAGGTTATTCTGCTGGCCGACTAACTTTCGTTGTAGCGCGGAAAGTCTCAGCGCAAGTTCGATTTCGATTCAGTGAAAAGGGGAAAATAACAAATGGCAAACGAGCAACTCACACACAATCAAGGAGATCTCTCTAAGGAATTCTTCGCCCGCGAATACTGGCGTTCTCACGGAGCCTTAAGGCTCATGAGGAGATATACGCCGTTCTGGGTGCGGCGCACGTTGCGGGCTCCCTATTTGTTCGCGCTCGACGGCATGGACCTGGTACTCGGAAAACGCGACGGACTGGTTCCACCACGCTACTTGAACTACGCCGATTCCGGCGGCTTTACGAAAGTCGGCAAGGAGTTCCTGGCCTACTACAAGGAAAAATGCGGTCTGCAGCCCCAGCATCGTGTGTTGGATATGGGCTGTGGCATTGGGCGCATGGCGGTGCCGCTGACGGGCTACCTTACGAGCGGCTCTTACGAAGGTTTTGACATCGTTCCCAGCGGGGTTCGGTGGTGCCAGAACAACATTACGCGCAAGTTCCCGCGATTCAAATTCCAGATCGCCGACATTTATAACAAGCAGTACAATCCCCGCGGCCGCTACCAGCCTGGAGAATACAAGTTTCCATTCGCTGACGCCGAATTCGATCTGGTCATTCTGATATCGGTCTTTACCCACATGCTGCCTTCTGACATGGACCACTATCTCTCCGAGATATCGCGGGTGCTTCGACCCGGTGGAAAATGCCTGATCACCTATTTTATGGTGGACGAAGAAGCGCGGCGCAGAGTGGCCGCTGGCACGGCGGCAGTGCCGTTTGATCATAAACTGGACGGTTGCTGGACTAGCGACCCGGTTACTCCAGAAACAGCGGTAGGGTACGATCCCGCGAACGTAGTGCCCGTGTATCAAAAGCACTCTCTCTCGCCCGATGGCATCCATTTTGGTGCGTGGAGTGGAAGAAGTAATTACCTCAGTTATCAGGACATCGTAATCGCGACCAAAGTCTAAGCGGCCAGGCACCCACCGGGGTTAGCCCTCCCATCGCTCATTCATTGCTCGAGTTGCACCCGGAGCTGTCGATAGAGGCTTTCGTCTCTAAGAAATTAGGCTACTTGCAGGCCCTTGCGGTGGTCGCGTAGCATCACTTCACTTTTGTGGTTGTGGTGCGTACTCCCCTTAGTTCGTAAGCAATACTCCCCCTTAACGCTGGCGACTTGTTTAGCTGTTTTGACCGGGCGAATGCTCCTACCTGAAGTAGTGAGCTCAGTCTTGTCCATGTCGCAGCAGGGCACTGCGAAGCGCAACAGATTCCACTGGCAGCGGTAGTTCCCGAGTCACGAATGTGACTCAGAGGGCGGAGCTATAGGCAGGTACGTTGGCAATGACTGTCGATTGCATACGATGTCACCAGAAATTAGAGGATTATCTGTTCACGGGCTTGAAGTTCGTCCCGGAGGGCATGGGGCACGGGATTGTGATGTTGGAATGCCCGAAATGCGGGCATTTGGAATTTCTGTCCCGCACCAGTCCCTTGTTGGTGGAACTGCAGGCGAGGCCCACTTTCTCGGGAGATGGAGACTGATCCGCTAGCGTCCGATCCCGGGCTCTTGAAACCAATGCGAATCCTCGGACTATCGTCGTTCCGGCATGACACCTCCGCGGCGCTGCTCGTCGATGGCAAGTTTGTGGCCGCCATTGAAGATGCCAAGCTGGCGCGTACGCCGACCCGCGGTCTGCCCGAGGCGGCGATCAAATTCTGCCTGGATTCGGCGGGGCTCACCTGGCATGATCTGGATGCGGTCGCGGTAGCCACGCTTCCCGTCCGTGGCTGGGCCCGGCGGTCCTGGGGAGCGGCCAGCACATCTCCCTTTTCTCCAGTTGCGGGAGCCTACTATGAGGCCAATGAACTGGGTGGCCTGGCACGCGATCTTAGCAATCTGAGAATCCTGCGGCACAAGAACGGAACTTCCTCGTGCCGCTTTCTCAACTTCGAGCATCATCTGTGCCATGCCGGGAGCAGCTTTTACCTGTCACCCTTCGACCGCGCGTTGATTCTGACTTTGGATGAAGAGGGCGACGGACGAGCGGGAATGCTCGCACTCGGGGAAGGTACGCGCCTCCGGCCGCTGCAGACGATTTCGTTCCCCCACTCGCTGGGTTGGGTCTACTCCCGGATTACCGAGTTGCTCGGTTTCATTCCGCAAAAAGAAGAGCACAAGACCCAGTGGTTGAGCATGGAAGGAGAACCTGTTTTCAAACAGGTGTTCCTGGATATGCTCCGCGGCAAGAATAATCCGCTGCCTTGTTTGGATTCCAGCTTCGTGCATCGCGGAGTGACAGGACATCTGGCCTTTTCCGGCAAATTCTATCGGCATCTTGGCATTCCGGAAGGCGATGCGTCACTCGGCGATAAGTCACTCGGCGACGATCAACGGCGCGCTCTGGCCAGCAGCGTTCAGCATGCTTGCACGGAAATCATAGGGGATCTGATCGAGCATTACCGGAAGCGCGAGGGTGTCGAACAGGTTTGCCTGGGTGGAGGCATGTTTCAAAATGTCCTCCTGGTTTCGGATTTGGAAACGAGGCTCGGGCTGGGCCAGGTTTTTGTCCCACCCGCACCGGCGAATTCTGGCAGCGCCCTGGGCGCAGCCATCTTAGCTTGGCAGCAAAACAACGCTGTGCGCTTTGAACCGAACGCCGATAATTACTGGGGACCAGGTTCTCGATCTCACGAGATCAAGGATGTGCTGGACAATTCCAAGGCCCGGTACGTAATCCAAAGCACATCCGAGCGGAAGCTTGATTCCACCATCCAACTTCTGCAAGCCGGCAAAATTGTCGGCTGGTTTCAAGGGCGCACGGAATTCGGACCGCGGGCGCTGGGCAACCGCAGCCTGTTGGCGTCTCCGTGGGCTCCCTATGTTAAAGAAAACCTCAACGATTTCGTGAAGCACCGGGAGTGGTTTCGTCCGTTTGCGATTTCGGTTCCCGAGGAAGATTGCGCACGTTTTTTCGAATCCTCTCCGCTCTGCGGTTCTATGAATTCCCTGGCTACGGTGCGACCATTGGCGGATGCGCTGCCGCAGGATTTCTGCCTTCCCGGGAACCGCATCCGGCTCCATGCGGTCTCCCGCAAGAGCAATCCTCTTTTTTGGGATCTGTTGAAACGATTTGGCGAACATGCGCCGGCTCCCATGTTGCTGAACACTTCCTTCAATTTATCCGGAGAGCCGCTCGTGGCTCGGCCCCAGGATGCGGTGCGGAGCTATTTTTGCTCAGGCATTGACGCTCTGGTTATGGAAAATTTCTTGCTCTCAAAATCTACCGCAACGCACGTCCTCGCGGGGACGCGCGCCAGCTGACAACAACGCAGTGCTGCCCCGAAATTCCCCCACGACATCAATCGGAACGATCACCTCAGCATCAGCAAAGGAAGAACCGGCGTTGCCCTTGCCAGGCCGGCATTACGCTCACGAATCAGAGAGGATTCTATGAACATCAGTACAGCCAAGAAGATCGTCACAATTCTCAGCGACACTCTGGCAGCTTTGCGGAGCGCTCCGGCCACCGTCGTTCTCCTTGCTCTGGTGGCACTCCTGCCGCTGGCGGCGATAGCACAGAATCCTGTGCCACTGGTTTATCAACCGACGGCGCCGACTTCTTCAGCGCCCGGCGGAAGTACGTTTACGCTCACCGTCACGGGAGCGGGATTTGTTTCGGGATCGGTCATCAATTGGAATGGAACTCCGCAGACCACCAATTACGTGAGCAGTAAAGAGCTGACCGCTTCAATTCCGTCCTCTGATATAGCTAAAGGCGAGACGGCCACGGTTACGGTGACCAGTCCCGCGCCAGGAGGAGGCAAGTCCAACCCCGCTTACTTCACCGTAAGCGCAAGCTACAGCACTGTGTCCCTGCTGCGCAATGACATTTCTGCGGGCGCTCCAGATGGCTTGGCCGCAGCGGACTTGATTGGAAACGGCATCTTGGATCTGGTGGTGGCCAACAACCCCACGACCAACGGCACTGGCAATGACGTTGCCGTTTACCTGGGGAATGGCGATGGCACGTTCCAGACGCCTGTGACCTACGCGGTCGGTCATCCTGGAGCCGTCACGCTCGCCGACTTCAACGGCGACGGCAAATTGGACATTGCCGTCCTGCAGCCGGCCGCCGGAAAGGTTTCCATCCTGCTGGGCAATGGGGACGGCACTTTCGGAGCCGCTCAGCCATACGCCACCGGTCAGAGCCCATGGGCACTCGCGGCTGCCGATGTCAACGGAGATGGCTTTCTCGATTTAGTGATCGCCAACCTAGACGGCAACAGTGTTTCCGTTTTGCTGGGCAATGGGGACGGAACCTTTCAGACCCATCAGGACTACGCCACGGGAGTTAATCCCGAGGCTGTGGCGGTGGGGGACTTTAACGGAGACGGAAAACTTGACTTGGCCGTTGCCAATAATAGCAACAGCACGGTTTCCATTCTGTTGAATAACGGTAGCGGAGGTTTCCCCACGCATACCGACTTGGCGACGGCTTCGCTTCCCACCGGAGTCGTAGCCGCGGACTTCAACGGAGACGGTAATCTGGACCTCGCGCTATCGACCGCCGGTCAAGCCGTCTCGGTCCTGCTGGGCAACGGGGACGGAACCTTCCAGACGCAGAAGGAATACACCACGGGCGTAAATTCGCAGGCGATCGCCACGGCGGATATGAACTCCGACGGCTTCCTGGATCTGGTGGTGGCCAATTACGTCGACAGTACCCTCTCGGTTCTGCTGGGTAAGGGCGATGGAACCTTCAAAGTCCAAAATGTCTATCCCACGAACGCCGGCCCGAACTCTCTGTCTATCGGAGATTTCAACAATGACGGGAAGCTTGACGTGGCGGTGGTTGATTCCACGGCAAAACTGGTCAGTGTGCTGTCCCAGTCTCTGATCTCCGTCACTCCCACAGTCGTTCAATTCGGTTTAGAGGAGCTGGGTATTGCCAGCGCTCCTATGAACATCACGCTCAAGAATGCCACGACGGCTGCGTATGGGATTTCCGGAGTCACCATCGGCGGAACTAATGCCGCCGACTACTCGCTGGGGACAACCGGCACCTGCGGCACCTCGTTGGCAGCCAAAGCAACCTGCACCATTGCCTTGATCTTCGATCCGCAACCGACGGGTCAAGAGTGGTGGGTGAACACGCCGGGCCTGAACGCCCAAGTCGTGGTAAGCGGAACGAACGGCAGCTTCCTCGGCGGTGGCTTGTCGGGGACCTCGCAAGTTGCCATCAGCCTTGGACCCACGCGTCATGCTAAGTTCAAGACCCAACTGGTGGGCACTTCCAGCGCACCGCAGACGTTTACCTTTACCAACGAGAGCGGCGTGCCGATTACCTTCACCGGGCTGTACTACAATGAGCCCGCCGGGATCATCATCATCGGCGCCAATGCCGGCGATTTCCTGATATCTGCCAATACCTGTCCCGTTGCCCCGGCCACCTTGGCGGGTGGCGCGAGTTGCACTGTGAGTGTGGTTTATCACCCCACCATCGTGAGCACTGGGGAATTCGCAACTTTGGATTTCTTCGGCACTTTCTCTCCGGGGAATGGACAACAAGCGGTAGAATTCCAGGCGCAGAGCACGGGGGTCTCAATTACTCCTTTAAGTCTGACCTTCCCCGCGACCACGGTCGGCAGCTCCAGCGCTCCCAAGACGATAACATTCACCAACGCTGGAAGTTCGGCTCTGGCGATCCTCAGCGTCACGATTCAGGGGACAGACCCCCACGACTTCACTCAAACCAACAACTGCCAGCCCAGCGTGGCGGGTGGATCGAGCTGTCAGTTTACGGTTATCTTCACGCCACAAGCGACCGGCACACGCACGGCAACCTTGATGATCGGGGACCACGATACCACCGGACCGCAGTCGATTCCGTTGACCGGAACCGGACAATAAAGCAAGACCCGCGACCGTCGCCTGGACCGGGCGGCGGTGGCGGGTCTTGCGCACACGCCGCGAATCTTCTAACCTACAACGACGTTCACTCGGGCAGCCTGCAGACTACCCGATTCTGCACAGGAGATAGGGATGAGAATGAAACCACATTTTTTGATTGCTGCGGTAACCGCCGCGCTGTTGCTGATTGTGTCGGCTCCCACCGTCGCCGCCCAAACCCTTCAGTCCATCACCATCATCCAGATCTATGATCTAAGTGAGCCCACGTCCATCGGCGTGGGTGCGCTCCGGCAATTCACCGCCTACGGAAACTATTCTGACGGCAGCCAGCAGTATCTGACCCAGCAGGCCACCTGGACTTCGGCCGACACTGCCATCGCAACCGTAACGCCGACCATGGGCCTGGTTACCGCCGTTGGTGCGGGAACGACCAATATTAGCGCCACCTTCAGCGGCGTCACCGGGTCGAGCAGCCTTACCGTCATAACGACGGCGCTTACCGCTATCGGCATCTCGCCCTCGACGAGTTGGTCGTTGCAGGTTGGCACTTCGCTGCAGTTCAGCGCTACCGCCGAGTACGGGGATGCAACCATCAGCAACGTGACCTCGACTGCGGCTTGGACCTCATCGGCGCCCACCGTCGCGACGGTGAACTCTGCCGGTCTGGTTACAGCGGTCGGAGCCGGCACAAGCACCATCACAGCGACATTTGGCGGCCATAGCGGCAAGATGACGCTCACCGTTACCACAACCGCCCCCGCCAATGTTGGTCAGTGGAACGCTCCGCAGAGTTTGGGTATGCTCGCGATCCATGCAGCTCTCCTTAATACGGGAAAGGTCCTGCTCTGGGGCTACCCGGTCGGACGTTCGGGGGGGCCCTCGCCCGTTCGCCTTTATGACCCAGTCGCTAATACCCTCACGGATCTAACCGTGCCCTGGCCCATCGATATCTTCTGCTCCGCCTTGGCGTTCCTGCCCAACGGCACGCTGCTGGTCGATGGCGGCACGGATGACGCGCAATATCCGGCGGATTCCGGCATCCCCAACACGACATTTTTCACTCCCAGCACCAACCTCTGGTCAACGGGACCGGTGATGACTTACGCGCGTTGGTATCCAACCGCGATAGCAATGCCCAATGGAACCATTCTCGCGGCCTCAGGAGCGGCCCAGAACGGAACGACCATCGAGAACGAGTTGGAATCTTACAACCCCACTACGAATGCATGGACGGTGTTGCCTACGTCCGCCAACATTACTCCGCCTGTCGATCTCTATCCTCTCTTGATTGTTCTCGGGAACGGGAATGTCTTCTACCCTGCGCCTCGACCGAACAGCACCATGTTCAATCCCAAAACCAACACTTGGTCTGCCGTCGCCAACATGAACTTTGGGACGCGTGACCATGCGGCTGCGGTTTTGGAACCTGGCGGGGAACAGGTGATGATTGTGGGAGGCGCAGCCAACGACATTGGCGGCGGCGGTAGTCCAACCAATACCACGGAGACCATTAACCTTGCCGCGACCACCCCGGCATGGACCTACGGCGCTCCCATGAACATTGCGCGCTTCAACCACAACCTGCTCTATCTTGCGGATGGCAGCTTGATGGTCGTAGGCGGCGACCAGAATCAGCATTACTCTTCACCTGTGTTGCAGCCCGAGCTGTACAGCTTTAGCACGGGAAAATGGAGCCTGCTCCCGCCCCAGAATGGGGTGCGGGCTTACCACTCGACCGCCGTGCTCCTGCCCGACGGCCGCGTGCTCTCTGCCGGGTCCGACAGCGGCCTGCCGCTTCAGAACACGTACGAAATTTACTCTCCCGCATACCTGTTCAACGGCGCGCGGCCAACCATCACCTCTTCGCCCAGTACCGTCAACTACGGACAGCAGTTCACGGTTGTCACGCCTCAGGCGTCCAGCATCAGCAAGGTCGCATTGCTCCGTCCGGGAACAACGACGCACGCTGTCCACATGGACGACAATCGCTATGTGCCTTTGAAATTTACCGTCGGATCCGGTCAGATCACCGTAACCGCTCCGGCGCAGGCAAACCTGGCGCCCCCCGGCTACTACATGCTGGTCATTCTCAATGGCAAGGGAGTTCCTTCCGTAATGCCATTCGTGGAACTAGAGCAGTAAATCTATGCGTCCGTCGGAGTGGTTGGTGATACCCATCCTCTCCGGCGGACGCTTCGCATTACCAGGGCTCGACGCGATGGTTTGACATCGGCTTTGATTTCGTTGGACTCCTCCGCGAACCGCCGCTCCCCAGCAGCTGCCTTGGATTGACGCGATCTCATCGAACCCAATCCCCTGAGTTGTGCGGGGTTCTTCGATGCCACCTCTGAATCTGGCCAGTGGTTGCCAGACCGTCCCCCTCGGTCGAAAGCAGCCCATCCCTCAGCCGATTCGCTCCTCACGACAGATCAAGCGCGACGATCGGTATTGAAGTCCCGCGATCCGAATTCCTTGTAACGCGAACAAGAAATCATCGATGAGATTCAAATTGTCCCTGATGCTGTTCGCTCTGACCGCTGCTGGTGTGGGGCGGGCGCAGACTATGAAAACGGTTGCAGGTTTGAACACCGTCCAGTTCGGTAACATCGGGGCCACTGCCACTCCGGATCCCACCATCGCCGTGGGAACACTTGAATTCTGCGAGCACGTCAACAGTGTTTACCAGTGCTGGTACAAGAACGGCCCGAACGCCCTTCAGCCGGTGAACTTCATGGGCAACACGTCTCCCAAAGCTGACACAACGATCTGGAGCCAGAATGGGAACAATAGCGGGAACACGCCGAACTGCCCCACGGCGGACAGTCCCAACGCCCAGATCCTGCACGACAATGTGTACAACCGCTGGATTATGCAAAAGCGGATTCATTCCGCCATTACAGCTCACGACTACATGTGCCTGGCGATCAGCAATGTGGAAGATGTGAGCCAGACCAACCCGAGCTTCAATTGGTTTGCTTACGAGTTCGACCTAGACACCGTGATCCCCAAGAATGCGGAAGGGAACTACTACTATCCGGACTATCCCCAAGCAGGATTGTGGCAGACGTCCCTGAGCACCACGCCGCCTTACCCAGCGGCCAACGATCAGGCGATGTGGATCACCTACGATCTGCAGGACACCAACGTCGCCGATAACACCAGCGGAATCCTGCTCTGTGCAACGGATTTAGCCGGCCTTCGTGCCAGTACTAGCAATCCCTGGGTCAATAACTCGCATACGCCAGCCTGTGTCGTCGCGTACCCGCTGACCGCGTACGATCCGCGTGATAACTGGGTTCCCGCGAATAATTCGGACACGACCCCTCCCCTATCGTCGGATGGCGAGATGTTCACCTACATGATTGAGCCAACACGCGACGGGGTTACTTATCTGACGGATCCGCTTCACACCCAAGGGTTTGAACAGTGGACGATTGACTGGACGGCCGCGACTCCTACCCCATCGTTCGTAAACAGTTGGGATCAGCCCTCGACGGAAACGACGGGCGACCAACTGGCGTGTTTCCTCGCAACTAACTACTACGACACAGTGTGCGTTCCACAGCCGTCCACTGCGCAGACTGGAATCTACATCGATTCGGTGGGAGACCGCATGCAACAGCACTTCCACTACACCTCCAACGGCGGCCAGGGTGGGATCTGGACTTCGGCGCACGCGATCCAAATCAACCCCAGCCAGGTTCTGAATCAAACCGAAGCCGACTTGCGGGTTTTGCAGTGGAACACTGCTATCCCTCCCGCCATCGAGATTGCGGAGGACCACCCGGTTATTGATCCCAACGATCCGAACGCATATGTTTTTCTGCCCAGCATGGCGCGGGATCGAGTGGGGAATCTGCAAGGGATTGTGGGTCTTTCGGGAGCTGGATCGAACGAGCATCCCGGGCTGGATGCTGTCTATTTGACCGCCGGTGCTTCGACGTTGGCAAGCTATGGATATATCGCTAGTCCGAGCACCGATGGGGATGCAGAAGGCACGAACCCGTCGAATTATCGCTGGGGAGACTGGTATGGAGCGGTCCTGGATCCAAGCGACTCTTGCACGGTGTGGGTGGTCGGAGAATACTTGCCCGCCAACCGCACCACCGAGCCCTATTGGTACACGATGATCGCCGAACTTCCTCCGCTCTCGAGCTGCGCGTCATCGAACCAAACCGTCGTCCTATCTCCGAGCAGCTTGGGTTTTGGCTACCAGCAGGTAGGGATTCCAAGCGTCGCGCAGACCATCACGCTCACGAATAATCAATCCATCACGCTCAATATCAGCAATATCAGTGCGAGCGGGGATTTCTCTCAAACGAACAATTGCGGAACTAGTCTGGCGGCGGCGGCGAGTTGCAATATCCAAGTGACCTTCACTCCCACGGCGACAGGAACCCGTCAGGGGATGGTCGCGGTTTCCGATGACGCCAGCAACAGTCCGCAGACCGCGAACCTCACCGGCACGGGCGTGGTCTCTGCCCTGACTTTGACGCCGAGCAGTCTTTCATTTCTTCCCCAAGTGGTGGGCACGACCAGCACAGCACAGAACACGACTGTGACGAACAGCGGAGGCTCTCCGTTCACTATCGGGTCCATTGTGTCGAGTGGAGATTACGCCCAGAGCAGCACCTGTTCGGGCGCGACATTGCAACCCAACGGGACTTGTGTGATCAGTGTGACTTTCGTCCCCTCGCTCACGGGTTCTATCCCCGGCGAGGTAACCGTCAACAACTCCCTCCCCAACACTCCATCGTTAGTGGGTGTCAGCGGAACTGGAGTGCCACCGATCTTAATTGCACCAGCTGCATTGGCGTTCGGCACTACGAACGTCGGAACGACCAGCCCTCCTCGCATCGTCACGCTGACCAACAATAGTTCTTCGGGGTTCAATTTGACGTTTAGCGCCAGTGGAAACTTTAGCGCGGTGGGAAGTGGATCAAAGGGTTGCGGAACGACCCTGGTGGCGGCGAGCTCGTGCACGTTAAGCGTGACCTTCACACCGACGGCTCTCGGATCGATAAAGGGTGGAGTCGCGGTGGGTTACAACGGTACTTTCAGTCCGCAGGTGGTGAGTCTCTCCGGAAACGGAGCCGGCGGGGCTAACGGACCTCTCCGCTCCTCGCTCAAGACCATCAATATCCCCGCCACGGTTGTAAACACGACGAGTGCTGCCCAATCGGTCACGATCACGAATTCCAGCAGCACAGTGGTGGATATATCGAGCGTGGTCGCGAGCGGCGACTATTTTTTGGCAACCGCTAGAACGCCCTGCGGAGGAGCGTTAGAGCCAAGCGCGAAATGTACCGTAGCGGTTAGGTTCAGTCCGACCCTGCCGGGGAACATCAGCGGGTCGATAACTTTCACGGACAACGCATCGGTGAGCACGCAAGTCCTTCCCATTTCCGGGATTGCCGTCTTGCCCGTGACCTTGTCTCCCGCCTCGCTGACTTTTAGTCCGCAGTCGGTCGGCACAACCAGCCCGGCACAAGTCGTAACTTTAACCAATAACCAGAGCATTTCTTTGACGCTCCAATCGATTCTTACCAGTGGCGAATACATTGTCAGCGCCGCCGGTTCGAATCCTTGTGCGCTCGATAGCATCCCCGCTCTGGGATCATGCACCATTGGAATGGCCTTTAGCCCCAGCGCGACTGGCACCATCAACGGCGTGTTGACGGTCGCATACAATGCGGCCGGTAGTCCGCAAGAAGTCTCTTTGACCGGAACCGGGCAGTAGCTACCGGACCGGTGAAACTGTTTCGATCATTTCGCTTCTACATAGTTCAGTAAAGACGTGCCAATCTTCCCGTCAAAGGCGGGAGTGGCCGGACAAAATAGCTTTGGGGGGAACACAGTAATGCGCTCCATTCTCGGGTCGGTCGCGGTTAATGCAGTCCTGCTCTTTGTCGTGGGTTCGGTGCCGCTTGCATTCGGGCAGAACCCGGTTCCGTTGGTCAATTTGCCCGTGGTGCCCGGAGCGGTCACGCCGGGAAGTGCGGGCTTCGCCCTGACTGTGAATGGGAGCGGGTTTGTAAGTGGCTCCACCGTGAACTGGAACGGAAGCGCACGTGCCACGACCTTCGTCAGCAGTTCGCAATTGAGCGCCACCATCCTGGCGACAGACGTGGCCAACGCCGGAACGGCGCTGGTGACCGTATCGAGTCCAGGAGGTGGTACGTCCAATTTTGCTCTCTTCGAAATTACAACCCCGGTGACCGCCATCGGCTTCACAAAGACCGACGTAGCCGTGGGAAACTTCCCTTCGGCCATCGCGGCTGGTGAGTTTGACGGGAATGCGACGCTGGATCTGGCCGTGACCAACCAGCACGATAATACCGTCTCGATTCTCTTGAATAACGGTAACGGAACTTTCCAGCCCCACGTTGATTACGCAACCGGGACTGCGCCGGTGGCTGTGGTCGCGGGGGACTTCAATGGCGACGGCTTCCTGGATCTCGCCGTGGCGAATTCCACCGCCAATACGGTTTCGGTGCTGCTGGGTAACGGCAACGGCACGTTTCAAGCGAAGCAGGACTTTTCCACCGGCACGGGCACACAGACTCCAGTGTGGCTCGCGGTGGGCGATTTCAACGGGGACGGAAAGCTCGATTTAGCGGTGGCTAACGAGGCCTCAAACACGATTTCTATTTTCCTGGGCAACGGCGACGGGACGTTTACCTTGAAGTCCTCTCTCGTGGTGGCCAATGGCCCAACGTCGGTTGCGGTCGGAGACTTCAATGGCGACGGCTTCCTGGATCTCGCCGTAGCGAGTCCCATCGCGAACAGTGTGTCTGTTCTTCTAGGCAATGGAGACGGGACTTTCCAGACCGGCGAGGTTCTAGCTAACATCAAGTCCGCTCCGCACTCCGTGGCCGTGGGAGACTTTAACGGCAACTGGCTGCTCGATTTCGCGGTTTGCAACGAAGATTCCGATACCACAGTGATCGGATTTGGGAACGGAAATGGCACGTTCCAGACTCCGCTGGAGAATTACTCGACCGGAACCGCTCCCGCCATAGAAGTCGTGGGCGACCTGAATGGCGACGGTTACCTCGATCTGATCACCAACAATGTCAACTCGCAGGGTACGTTCTCCTATCTCCTCGGCAACGGAGACGGCACTTTCCAGTTCCACATTAATTACGGGACCGGCGCCGGGCCACTGGGATTGGCGGTGGGTGACTTCAATAACGACGGGAGGCTCGATATCGCGGTGGCAGCCAGCACCGAGAATACGACCGGTGCGGTAACCATTATGTCTCAAGTCCCGGCGGTTACCGCTTCGCCTGCAAGCATGACGTTCCCCACCACGCCAGTCGAGATTACCAGCGCCAGCCAGAACCTGATCATTACCGATAACACAAGCAAATCCGTAACCATCAGCAGCATTGTGACATCGGGAGATTTCGCTACGACAGGCACCTGCAAGTCGATTGCGTCGCTCGGCAGCTGCACGATCGGTGTGACCTTCACCCCTACGGCTACGGGAACGCGAACGGGTACGATCACCATTACTGATAGCGCCGTCGCTACTCCTGTGGTGGTAAGTTTAACTGGGACGGGCATCGCTCAGGTCCAGTTAAGTCCCGTGACCTACAACTTTGGCAACGTAACGGTTGGCAGCCAGGCGACGGAGATGTTCGCCTTGCAAAACAACCTAAAGACCGCAATTAGCATTTCCTCCATTAACGTGGCCAGCGGCAGCGCTGAGTTCTCGCAACAGTCCACCAGTTGCGGAACCCAACTGGCAGGGAAAGCCAAGTGCGCGATCACCATTGCCTTCACTCCGACCAGGGCGGGCAACGTGAGCGGGACCCTCACCGTAACGGACTCGGCACTTGGAAATACGCAGAAGGCGTCGTTTAAGGGAGCGGGAGTCCAGTGAGCCAATCCGACGTACTTCAAGAGGCGCAGGGCCAGAGTACCCAGATGCAAAACGGCAAGATAGCCGTGCTCTACATCGCGGGCTCGGGGCGCAGCGGAACTACCCTTCTGGCTCGACTCCTCGGCGAAGTCGAGGGGTTTGTGAATATCGGGGAAGCTGCGCGCTATCTCTTCGACGTCAACATCAGGGCCAGAGACTTTCCCTGTGGCTGTGGCTCTGCTCTGTCCGGTTGTCCGTTCTGGAAGGATAAGATCAAGGCCATTCCAGCGAACCTGGTGCAGCAAGCTTCCGATGTGGTGCGCATTCGCAAGTTTCCATCTTTGCTGATGGCGTCGTCCCGCTCGGGAAACCCGGAGGCCTACCGGCCGGTTCTCGACGCTTTGGCCGAAATGTACCGGGCGGTCGCGCGCGAGACCGGCTGCAGGGTGATTGTCGACTCCTCCAAGAATCCTGCCAACGCATTATTGGCCAGCCTTATACCTGAGGTGGAGTTGCATGTGTTGCACGTTGTCCGGAATCCGCACAGAGTAGTTGCCAGTTGGGCCAAGAAGAAGGGATATCTCAAAGCCCACCCGCGGCGCAAAGTCATTGCCTGGTGGTGGTCCTTCAATCTTCTTTCGGAGGCACTGAAGCTAAGGGCGCGCACCTACCGGCTTTTGCGTTATGAGGACTTTGTGCGGGAACCCGAGAAGCGCATGCAGGAGATTACCGCGGACGTCGTGGGCACTGCTCCAGCCATGCCGTTTCTCAAAGGGACCGAGGCCAGGGTGCAGCTGCAACACGATCTCGGCGGCAATCCAGATAAGCTGGGGGGCGGAAGGATAAAGATTGTCGATAACAGCGACTCCGCCGGGGGCTCGCGCAATTGGCTGGTGAACCTGACCACGTTTCCGTTATTACTTCGGTATCAGTATTTGCCCAGCCATCGCTCGTAAGTGCCGGAATACACTTCCCGCATTGAAAGTTGCGCTTCCATTCCGCCTTCCGTGTCACGCCCATTCACCGTTAGTTTACCCCTCTTGGTATCAAGGGGGCCGTCGCAGTTTTTCTGGGAACTCTCTAGGAGAAGAAGTTAATGAGGCTTCGATTCTTGCTGGCCATATCGGTCCTTATGTTCACATCCGCGGCCTTTGGCCAGAACGGTACCATGACTGTGATTACCGGGCTGAACACGGTTGAGGAGCACCTGGGATCGTCGGCCGCCCCGGATCCCACCATCGCGGTGGGAACTCTTGATTTCTGCGAGCACGTCAACAGCGCTTATCAGTGCTGGTACAAGAGCGGCGCCAACGCCTTTCAGCCGATAAACTTCATGGGCAACACCTCTCCCAAAGCTGACACCACAATATGGAGCCAGAACGGGAACAATAGCGGAAACACTCCAAACTGCCCCACGGCGAACAGTCCCAACGCCCAACTGCTGCACGACAACGTGTACAACCGCTGGATTATGCAGAAGCGAATCGATTCTGCCATCAACGGGCATGAGTACCTGTGCGTAGCGATCAGTAATGTGGAAGACGTGAGTCAGACCAATCCGAGTTTCAATTGGTTTGCTTACGAATTCGACTTGGACACGGTAATCCCTAAGAATGCGGAGGGGAACTACTACTATCCGGACTATCCCCAGGCGGGATTGTGGCAGGCGTCCCAGACTACTACGCCGCCGTACCCTGCGGCCAAGAACCAGGCGATGTGGATCACATATGACCTGCAGGATATCAACAATGATTACAACATCAACGGTGTGCTGGTCTGCGCGGTGGATTTAGCCGGCCTTCGTGCCAGTACTGGCAATCCCTGGACCAATAAGTCGCACACACCGGCCTGTGCCGTCGCTCACGCGCTGACCGCCTACAATCAACGCCGGAGTTGGATGCCGGCGAACAATTCGGACACGACTCCCCCCATTACCAACGATGGAGAGATGTTCAGCTACATGATCGAACCTGCGCACAATCATGGCTATCTGACCAACCCGATTGCTACGCAGGCGGTCGAACAGTGGACGATTAGTTGGACAGCGGCTGTTCCAAAGGCAACCTTCGTGAACGGTTGGAATCTTCCCTCGACGGCAAAGACGGGCGATCAACTGGCGTGTTTCATCGCAACCAACTACTACGACACGGTCTGTATTCCGCAGCCGTCCACGGCGAAGACTGGAATTTACATCGATTCTGTGGGGGACCGCATGCAGCAGCTCTTCCACTACACCTCCAATGGTGGTCAGGGTGGGATTTGGACTTCCGCGCATACGCTCCAAATCAACCCCAGCCAGGTTCTGAGTCAAACTGAAGCCGACCTGCGGATTCTGCATTGGAGCACCACAGTTCCTCCCGCAATCCAGGTGGCCGCTGATTATCCGGTCACAGATCCGCTCGATCCGAGTGCCTATGTTTCTCTCCCCAGCGTCGCGCGCGATAAGGTGGGGAATCTGCAAGGAATTCTGAACGTGTCGGGTGCGGGATCGAACGAGCATCCTGGGCTGGATAGTTTGTATATGATCCCCAGCACGTCAACCGTGGGGAGCTATGGATTCATCGCCAATCCAAACACCGACGGCGACGCGGAGGACACAGACCCGGCAGACTATCGCTGGGGAGACTGGGATGGAGCGGTCCTGGATCCGAGCGACTCGTGCACCGTGTGGGTCGTGGGAGAATACTTGCCCGTCAACCGCACCTCTTCACCTAATTGGTACACGGCGATCGCTCAACTGCCCCCTTTGAGCAGTTGCAGCGCCGCCTCGGTCCGATAGAGCCCGGAGACGTCCTTGGCAAAACGATTCACTGGCACTTTCGTGCCATCGACAGCTCTGACTTCATTCGGCAAAAATACATTAGGGATTCTTCCTGCCCAGTAGATGCCGTATCTTCAAGTAAGCCCAGACTTTCAGACGTAATGAGGGATCTTCCCCTATGCCGGTAATGGTTCCTGAAGGCCGTGGTTTCGGTTACCACCATGATGGAGTTAACGCTCCGGTCGTGGATTGTCGTGCTCGTTCTCTGGGCACGGCGGTTACGGTGTTGATACTCGTATCGGTGTTTTTGTGTCCGGCGCTCCTGTTTGGCCAGACCCCCGTTCCTACGTACCACGCGGACTATACGCGCAGCGGACTCTACGGTTCAGAAACCCTGCTGACTCCAAGCAACGTTAATCCCACGCAGTTTGGAAAGCAGTTTTCCTACAGCGTCGATGGTTTTGTTGTGGGTCAGCCGCTTTACATGCCGAACGTGACCATTGACTCCGCTGTGCACAACGTCGTATACGTTGCGACTCAACACGACAGTGTCTACGCCTTTGACGCCGACAATTTGGGCGGCGCGGCGCCGTTGTGGCATGTAAGTCTGATCAACCCGAGTGCTGGCGTCACCACCGTACCAATTGCCCAACAGGGCTGCCCATCGACGGGGTTCGTGGAAAACGGCATCATGGGGACTCCCGTCATCTCCACTACGACGGGAACGATTTATTTTGTGGCCAAGACTCAAGAAGTCTCTGGTAGCACCACCAGTTACGTCTTTCGCGTGCACGCGCTGGATATTACGACCGGGCTGGAACAGTTTGGCGCACCGGTGGTCGTCAGTGCTTCCATAATCGCGCCCGATGGCAACACCGTGACCTTTCAGCCTCAGAAAATAATGCAGAGACCTGCCCTGCTACTGCAAAATGATGTGCTCTACATCGGATTTGGATCGAATGGCTGTGACTTCAGTGCGGATGGATGGCTTTTCGCTTACGATTCTGGTATCTCCTCCGGGTTGCTGCAGCAGCTTGCTGTCTTTAACACCGCGCCAGACCAAACTTACGGAGCTTCCCTTTGGCAGAGTGGTGGAGGGCCCGCAGGCGATGGCAATGGCAACGTCTTTTTCTCCACCGCAAATGGCACGTTCGACTTCTCCACCGGTGGCCCCGATCTCGGCGACAGCGTTATCAGAACGGGTTATGCGGCGGGCGCACTGAACGTGGATGACTACTTCACGCCTTTCGACCAGGCCAACATGGCGGCTAAGGATCTCGATCTGGGATCCGGTGGGCCCTTGGTACTGCTCTCACAGCCCGGGCCGTACCCGAATTTGTTGGTGGCGGCGGGAAAGACTGGAACTGTCTATCTGTTGAACCAGGACAACCTGGGTGGCTACAACCCCCTGAACAACAACCAAATCGTGCAGTCGCTTCCCAGTGCGGTGGGGCCGTTCTACAGCACTCCTGTGTATTGGAATAGCAGTGTGTATTTTGCCGGCAACGCTGACTACCTCAAGGCATTCAGCTTGAGCAATGGACTGCTTTCAACTTCGCCGACGGTCGTTTCAAGAGGCATTAGTTCAGGAGGCACCCCCGTAATCTCGGCGAACGGGAGCACCAACGGCATCCTGTGGATAGTGGCCAATCCGTCCCAACCCATACTACAGGCGATGAACGCCGCAAATCTTACGCCCTTGTATAACTCCAGCCAAGTGACCGGTCGGGATGTGCTTGGGGCGACCGCTCATTTCGTCACGCCGATGGTCGCGAATGGGAGAGTTTATGTCGGAACCCAAACCCAGGTGGTCGCCTATGGGCTGTTCCCAGACCTGACAGCGACAGGCGGCAACGGCCAGAGCGGAACGGTTGCAACCACGTTACCGCAGCTCTTACAGATACAAGCGCTTAACAGTGTGCACGCACCAGTTCCAGGAGTGGTTGTCTCTTTTAGTGATGGCGGTGCGGGCGGTAAATTCAGCAATCCAACGGCGACCACCGATAGCACGGGTACAGCCAGCACCAGCTACACTTTGCCGACGAAGGCAGAAAGCGTCTCCATCACTGCTACGGCTTCCGCGTACTCTCCCGCCAGTCTTACGGTTACTGCGCTTGCCGGCCCGCCGACAACCATCGGATTAGTATCTGGCGGTGCGCAGAGTGGAACCGTAGCCACGCAACTGCCTGCGCCGATAGTGGTGCGACTCCTCGATACCTACGGCAACGACGTGCCAGGTGTGCCTGTCCAGTTCAGTGACAACGGCGGCGGGATCTTCTCCGCGAATCCTGTGTTGACCGGCTCCAACGGCGAAGCGACCGTCTACTACACTCTTCCCACGGTGGCAAAGGTGCTCAGCCTCTCCGCGACTTATTCCAGTCTCAAGGTCAACTTCGGTGAGACCTCCGTTGCGGGCAATCCCACAACCATGAAGATTGGCTCTGGGAATAATCAATCGGCGCCCCCCAACACCCAACTGCCGAAGCCGCTGGTCGTTCTGGTCAGCGATCAGTATGGTAACCCGGTTTCGGGAGTCAGCGTAACCTTCTCGGACAATGGCGCCAATGGAACGTTCTCTGCGACTTCGGTGATAACCGTTCATGGACAAGCCAGCGTGAACTACACCACCGGGTCCCAACCTGGTCCGATTACCATCACGGCGTCAGTTCCTAGCGTGACTCCAGCGACGTTTCATCAGACCGTCCAGTAGGCCGCTGTTTCCACGGTCCTAGTCCTTGGCGGGGCATTCGCTTTCGCTTGACACTCGGTCGTGGAGTGGACAAAATGACGTCCGGGGGAAACGGCACTTCCTGCCGTGACAACGAGGAATTGAGCTTTCCTTGTGCAGAGCTTTCGGTGCTGGTTAGCTCGGTTGTGAAGACGGACGACCTGCATCGTGAATCCGAACTCTTTGACCGAACGCTGCACCCTGTCATTCTCCTCGATGGAATTCATTACTCTGTGAAACGCGACAGGAGTAACAACATGCGCAAGCGCAGAATATGTCTCCTCTGGGTGGGCGCGGTAGTTGCCATCCTTTTCTGCCCCGTAAACCGGGCCAAGGCTCAAGCTCTGAGTCCCACGAGTCTCTCGTTTGGAAATTTGGTCATCAACACGAGCGCTTCTCGATCTATCACTCTGACCAACAATCGGAAGGGATCCTTGACTATCAGTGGCATTTCCGCCTCAGGAGAGTTCACGGAGTCTTCTAACTGTCCAACGGTGTTGTTTGCTGGCGCCCGTTGTACCATCGAGGTCGCATTCGCGCCAGCCACACTGGGTCCGCTGACGGGGACACTGACAGTAAACGATGATGCCTCGAGTAGTCCGCAAACTGCCGCGTTGAACGGGATTGGAGTTCCTTCCGTCGCCGTACTACCCAATTCACTGGTACTGGGAGATCAGCTCGTCGATACAGCCACTCCGGCTGAGGTCGTTACCTTAGAGAATTATCAGACCGTGCCGCTCGAGATAAGCGGAATCTCGACTTCAAGAGATTTTTCACAGAACTCAGATTGTCCCTTGGCACCCAGCACGTTGGCTGCGAAATCTTCCTGCACAATTAATGTTGCATTCGCCCCTCACTCAGCAGGGGCGTTGACGGGTACGGTTACGGTGAGCGATAACGCGCCGGTTTCTCCCCAAGTCCAGTTGAGTGGAACCGGAGTGGCTAGCCAGCTTGGCAGCATCTCAGATGTGAATATCGCCACTTGCCCACCTGGATCGGTGCCGGGAGTCTGTTATGGCTTAACGGTTTCCTGCCCGGCTGTCGCCGATGTACACGCCAACTTCGAATTATCGCAAGCCAGCAATCCGATCGGCACCATGGTTCTGACCTCAGGCGGCAATGGGACGAGCTTGTGGGAGGCAGACGTGTACGGGCCGTACGCCATCGACAACCTGCTGAATGCCGGATATTCGGTTGTGCAAATAGTTTGGCTTCCACCCTACGGCTGGCAGGTCGGGCCTGGCGGGATGGTGGCCGTTGCATGTCGCCCGGCAACGCTGATCAATTGGATTTACAACAACATTCATCAAAACGGAGCCTCTGCTCCCATGTGTGCGGCGGGAACTTCCAGCGGGGCAGAGCAAATAGGACTCGGCATGGCCCGCTACGGGCTGAGTTCCATCCTGGCCATGGCCGAGTTGATCAGTGGTCCCCCATTTTCCCGTGAAGACTACGCCTGCGAATGTAATCAACCCGACTTGCCAGATCCGTGCAACAACTCGACGCTACCTCAATGCCTCGGCGCTGGAGACGCCATCCGATTCGTTGATCCAGTGTACTCGTCGCCCATCTGCTCTCAAGCGACCAAATCGCAGAGCACAAAGAACCAGGCCGCTTTCCTTTTGGACAGCATTCTTTCTCCGGACGCTAGACTCAACTATCCGGACACTTACGTTCACTTCGTCTTCGGCGGCCTGGATACCAGCCTTTCGCCTGTGATGGGGCAAGAGTACCAGCAGGCCATAACCAGCAGGACGGGTCTAGCCTGCGTCGCAAGCGCACCTCACGAGCTATTAAGCGTATTGGCCGGTGCTCAACAAGTGTCTAACGATTTAATTAGTGGGTGTCACCTACATGGCTCGAAAACAAAATAGACGATTGCCGACGTTCCTGTTTCTTGGCGGGAACTCCCGATAGCTTGACCGAATCGGGAAGCGACCGGCCGAGACTGGTTCTTGGCTAATTCTTGCTCCATTTTGCTTCACCCTCAACACCTAAGCCGCGCCTAGCGCGGCTTTTTCTTTTTCTGGACTTTCTCGACTAGCCCTGTCCTCTTGGCCACTGTCCCGGAACGGATTCCGAGTGAACTTCCGACACATTGTTATGCACACTGCCTGCTGATAAAAATTGTTTAAGTTTGCTGCAGAATAATCAACCTCGAGGTGCTCGAGATCGAGCTAGGGATGCGGCTTTTCGGCGCTTAGAAACGACGAACTTGGCAGCATCGCTAAGACGGGTTGGCAAGCTGGGGTTTTGACGCGTCGGGGACCTGGCCGTTCTTCGACGCTCATAGCACATTCATCGCACCAAAACTTAAACATTTAGAAGATGCCACATCGTCATTCGAAAATCTATGAGGTGTTGTGTGAAGCACTGGACTACTACGTTCTTTCGCGTTGGGTTAGTTGTAGTTCTAAGCCTGTTCCTGCTGTCAGTGGATGGATTTGGCCAGGCCAGTGTCAACGAAAGTCTCGAGACGAATTTTCTCTACGTAGATGCAGCCAAGGGATCAGATTCGAATCCGGGTACGCAGCAATTACCCCTGAAGACTATCGGGGCGGCGGCCGGATTAGCAGTTTCCGAGAACCACAAGAACATCGGAACCCGGATCACCATCAATCCCGGAATCTATCGTGAAAGCATCTCCATGATTCGGATTGGCGGCGATACCTCGATGCCCATCACTTTTCAGGCCGCGACGAATGGCACGGTCTTCGTGAGCGGAGCCGTGCAATATGCGAATTGGCAGACCGATAGCCAAAACTCCGCTCTTTATCAAAACTCCTGGCCCAACCAGTGGGGTCTATGCCCTCCGCTCACCGGCGGTACGCGATGGAGCGGTTCGGGGCCATTGCAGCAGGACATTGTGCTTCGCCAGGAAATGATCTTCGTAAACGGGACACCCCTTACACAAGTGCTGGCGTCGGGACAGATGCAACCAGGCACGTTTTACGTCAACGATACCGCGGGGTTGGTCTATGTCTGGCCGGCTGCGGGAACTGACATGAATACGGCTGACGTCGAAGTGGCGACGCTTCCTTCGCTTTTCAATGTTGAGGGAAAATCCAATATCGTGGCGCGCGGCCTCACGTTCGAATACGCGAACACCTGTCGCGAGAATCCTGCCGTTAGCGTTGCCGGGGATTCCACCAATATTCTCTTTGATACCGACAGCTTTCTCTGGAATAACGCTAGCGGATTCTACGTGGGTAACCCAGGCACAAGCAACTTTACCGTGCAAAACTCAGTGGCCAATCATAATGGACAGGACGGCTTCTCCTCCGGCGAGAGCTTGAACGGGCAATACACGAACATAACCAGCAATTACAACAACTGGCGTGGCGCTCAAGGTGCTTACTACGCGTGGGACAGCGCGGGTGGCCACTTTTTCGCGGCCCACCATGACACCGTCTCGCAGTACGTCAGCGCCTACAACCAGACGCACGGCGTCCATTGGGATACCGATATCTCAAACATTAAGGCTAGCGACGTGATCTCGGCGGGCAACCTGCTCGATGGCGTATTCTTCGAAGTCGTGGAAGGCCCGAACTCGGTGTCGAACAGCTATATCTGCAGCAACAACCTGGAGACGAACGATGACAGTGCTTTCGCCGGTGGCTTGGAGCTCCGTAACGCCGAAGAGATCACCATCACTGGCAGCAAATTCTATAACAACGGCGCCAGCCAAATTAACATCCAGGGAACTGCGGGCGGAATCACGACTTATAACTGGCAAACCGGCCTGAACTTCACCGCCATAACCCAGCAATTCACTCATACCAACAACGTCCTCGAAGGTGTCGGCAGCAGCCAGCAAGTGTTCCATGACACCTACCTGGGCGGGGCCGATTGGACGGACTTCCAGACCACTCTCAACTCCGAAAACAACACTTGGTGGAACCTGTCGAACACGAGCGCTTTTGCGGTGCCTTCCCCCAAACCGGGGACCAAGGATTCATTCTCCAGTTGGGAATCGCTGACTGCCCAAGACTCGAGCTCTTATTGGAAAACGCCCGCGTCGAACGTATTCAACTCGTGCAACATCTCCGTGGACAAACCAGACTACTGGATTATTGCCGACAGCGCCTCACACACCATCGCGAATGGAACCGCCACGTTTATTGTGAGCCTTGTTCCGATCGGTGCTTTCACCGGAAGCGCCAAGTTGACCTTCGATGGAGTCACAGAAGTCAAGGGACTTTCCGCCAAGCTATCAGCGACTTCCGCCGCGATTCCTGGTTCTGCGTCGCTGGTTGTGACCTCCGTTAACGCTGCTGCGGGAACCTATCCGATTACCATCATCGCGAATAGCGGCAGCACTACCCACACCATGACTGCCTCATTGGTCGTACCGTAACTGATTCGACGAGAACAATAGAGGTGACGCAAGAGTCTGCGTGGGCCCAGCAAACAACTGGGCCCGCTTCGTCTTGATCAGCTGAAACAGGTGACCGCGTCCGCTCAGTTAGACGGCTTCACCTGGATTTTTGCCATCATTCCGCCGTCTTCGTGAGCCGCAATGTGACAGTGGTAAACAAATGTGCCCACACTCTCCGGATCGCGGAAATCCAGACGAATCGTCACGCTGTGGTAAGGGCCGGTTCCGGTCCAGGCAGGAATCTGCACCGTGTCTAAGACCTCCGGCGTCGCCAGCTTCACCTTGTCTCTTGCGACTACGATGAAATGCACCTGATGGATGTGAAAGGCGTGCACCTCCTCGGCCTGATTTTCGATCGTCCAATCCTCGACCGCTCCCTGAGTGGTCACAATCGCGGGCGGTTCCTCGGGGGCGAATACGCGGGGGGTTTGGCCATCTACTGTGATGTAGTACTCGATGTTGTTGATGTCCGTCAGATTCTCGGAGAAATAAAGCCCTCTCTGCGTGGTCGCAGTCGCGTTCAGCAACCCCGCGAATCGCGTGACCTCGGACTCGGTGCTGACCGCTGGAATCTTGTGCGCATCCTTCGCCGCGCCGGCGGTGGGAACGATGTTTGCAATTAACGCGGGCGGGTTTGAAACACCATCCTTGCCCGTGCTTACGCCCAGTGTAACCAGTGCGCCGGTCTGTCCTGTAGCGGGTCCTTGCACGATGAATTCCGCACGTCCGGCAGGAGGCAGGCCGATCTGGTTCGTTACAATGTCGGTCTTGACCGGGGTGCCGTCCAGGGCCACCACGGTTACCTTCTGGGGCTTACCATTGATCTGCACTTGCAGGTTCACGAAGGTCTCGCCTTCCGCGTTCGCTACCCGCCAGAACTGCTTTTCCGACGGCTGCATATCGATGACCGGAGCTGGCGAACCGGCGGGAACGAAGTTGATCGTGGTATTGAGCGCGCTTCCTTGATATTGATCGCGCAACACAAAGACGTGTTCGGTTAGCCCTGCGACCTCCGGCTTGATCTTTTCGATCCCTTCCACAATCAGCGCTCCGGAAGCTCCACCCATGATCTGGGTTTCGGTCAAGCCATGAGGGTGAGGATGGTACCAGTACAAGCCTGGGGGCTCATCGGCTGGAATCTGAACGTGATAGGTGAATGTCGGGTCGCCCGGGTTGATCAGCGTGAAGATGGTCTCATCCTGATGGCACTTGGGCGGCAGATTCATTCCGTGGAAGTGAATGTTGCTGGAGAATGACGTCATTTCGCCGTTACAATCCGGGTCGGCCACAGCCGCCATTAAGTGGTGGGCGTGCCGTTGAGCATCGGAGGCGAAGAACGTCTGAATCTGGTTGCTGAAGTTGAGAACCAGTTGATCACCCGGATTCACTTCCAGCGTAGGCGCCTCCGTGCTGCCTTGCGGATAGGCGTAGCAGTACATGATGAGCCCGGACTGATTCAGAAAGCTGCCCATCGTGATGCCTGCAGTCAAGATGCCATTCTGGCTATAGACCGCAAGCGGGTCTTGCACCGTGCTCCCGGCGGGCGGTCTCGCCGGACAAATCTGGCTTGATCCCGCCAAACAGAATGCAGCCATCAAGACCACGATGAAAACGGACCCGCGAGCAAGTTTTGTATCAAACATGTGTGCCTTCCAGGAGGATTCTTGGGGGGAGGGATTACAGCTAGGAGCATTTTATCCGGGAAATAGCGACGCTCGCTAGAGTCTTACGACTCTAGCCGAAGCGCTGTAAGTCACGGAAAGAGCCGCGCTCAACTGCGGGAGCCCGAATATATGAGGTGCCGAAGTCGTGACTGGGGAAGTTTTGTTTTGGTCGGCAATAGATTGATAATAGAATTGCACTCGTGGAAACCACGAGAGAGCATCGATGAGTAAGACTGCGACAGCAGGAGCATTGCTTATCGCCGTGGTGGCGTTTGCAGCCGGCTATCTCATTCACGGCACTAAGGCGGCCGATACCAAACGCATTCTCTACTACGTCGACCCCATGCACCCCTCGTACCGCTCGGACAAGCCGGGCATCGCGCCCGACTGCGGCATGGCGTTGGTGCCGATCTATGAAGGACAGCGCCTCGCGGATCAACTTCAGCTGGCACCCAACGCCATCTTCGTCGATGGCGGGGCGCAAAAACTTACCGCGGTACGCGTCGAAACAGTGGCCAAGACTTCGGGAACTCGGTTGGTTCGGACTACGGGCAGGGTGGAGCCTGACGAGAATCGCCTCTATCGGCTGACGGCGGCAACTGAAGGACAGGTGCGATCACTGGGAAACAATGCGGCCGGAACCATGGTGAAGAAAGGCGAGACGTTGGCGACTTTCTTCAGCCTCGAATTGCGTGGTGTGGAGCGAGGGTACATAGGCGCCGCGCAGGTGGGCCAGCAGGACAACGTTGAACAGGCGAACCTGAAGATTAGCGAAGACCAGCTGCGCTCGTTCGGCATGAGCGAAGAACAGATCAAGGAAGTGGCAAAGTCCCATGAATACGTCTCGGACATCAAGATTGTTTCTCCGGCTGACGGAATCGTGATCTCGCGGGATATCAGCCTGCAACAAAGATTTCAGGCGCAAGCCGAGTTCTACCGCATCGCGGACCTGCACAAAATCTGGATCATCGCGGACGTGTCCAGTGATCAGGCGGGAATTCTACCTCCGGGGACACGCGCCTCCGTTACCGTCGCGGGATTGAACCGGACGCTGCACGCGGTTGTCAGCAATTCCATTCCGCTTTTTGATCCAGCTTCGAGAACACTCAAGGTTCGCCTCGAAGCCGATAATCCGGGTCTGGTGTTGCGGCCGGACATGCTGGTGGACGTGGAGTTCACCGCTCCATCTCCTGCAAATGTCTCGGTCCCGGCCGAAGCGGTCATCGACAGCGGACAGCGTAAGGTCGTCTACGTCGAGACTGGAACGGATCTTTTTGAACCACGCCCGGTGGAGGTCGGCGAGGCCTATGACGGTCGCGTGGTCATCGTTCGTGGCTTGCAGGTGGGGGACCGCGTTGTCACTTCAGGCACTTTTCTCATCGACTCGGAGAGCCGCATGAGGTCGACAACCACCCAGCATGATTAATCACGTCATCGAATTCTCGGTACGAAACAAGCTCTTGGTCTTCTTCCTGGTGGCAGGAGCGTGCCTGTGGGGTGCATGGTCGATAGCGAGCATGCCAGTGGATGCCCTCCCCGACCTAAGCGAGACTCAGGTCATCATCCTCTCGCGGTGGGACCGCAGCCCGGACATTCTCGAAGATCAAGTCACCTATCCCATCATCTCCGCCATGACCGGAGCGCCGAGAGTGCGCACGGTGCGCGGCATCTCTGACTTCGGCTTCTCCTACGTGTATGTGATCTTCGAAGAGGGCACCGACATCTATTGGGCGCGCTCCAGAACCCTCGAATATCTCTCGGCAGTGGTGCCAAGATTGCCCGAAGGTGTGAAAACGGAGATCGGTCCTGACGCCACCGGGCTGGGCTGGATCTTTCAATACATTTTGCGGGATGACTCGAAACAGCACAGCCTGGCGGAGCTGCGCTCGTATCAGGATTGGAATCTCAAGTACTACCTGAAGGCGGTGCCCGGAGTTGCGGAGGTTGCATCGGTCGGAGGATTCACTCAACAGTATCAGGTGAACGTCGACCCGAATCGCTTGCGGTCCTATGGGATTCCACTCTCCCGTGTGGTTGACGCCGTCCGCGAGAGCAACAACGAAACCGGGGCGCGCCTGCTCGATTTCGGTGGCGCGGAATACATGATTCGTGGACACGGCTACGTGAAGTCCGCCAAGGACCTGGAAGAAACCGAACTGACCGCGGAGAATGGCACCCCGATCCGCATCAAGGATGTAGGACGGGTTGTTCTGGGACCGGATTTGCGACGCGGCGTGACCGATTTCGATGGTAACGGGGAAGCAGTCTCTGGCATCGTTGTCATGCGCGAAGGCTATAACGCTCTCGATGTCATCGATGGCGTCAAGGCTCGCCTCCGAGAGATCGCACCGGGCATGCCAAAGGGCGTCACAGTCGTGCCCGTGTATGACCGTTCGGACCTAATACGTCGCGCGATCTCTAACACGTCCACCACGCTGATCGAAGTGGTACTGACGGTGGTTGCTATCATCCTGATTTTCCTCTGGGACTTTCCCAGCGCTGTCATTCCTGTGATTACGATTCCGATCGCCATCGTGTTCACGTTTATTCCACTGCGTTACACCGGTTCGAGCATCAACGTGATGTCGCTGGCCGGGATCGCGATTGCCTGCGGCGCTCTGGTGGATGCAGCCATCGTGGTCGTCGAGCAGTCGCAGAAGCGACTGGAAGTCTATCAGCGTTCCGGCAAACCGTTCGCCCCTGAGCAAGTGGTCCTGGAAGCGGTGAAGGAGGTCGCTGGGCCCACCTTCTTTGCTCTACTCGTGATCGCGGCAGCGTTTTTGCCAGTGCTCGTCTTGGAAGGACAAGAAGGTAAACTTTTTCGGCCGCTGGCCTATAGCAAGACCTTCGCGATGCTGGGAGCTGCGATACTGGCGATCACACTCGATCCCGCACTGCGCTTGTGGCTGACCCGCCGCGATAGCACGATGACGCGGGGATGGCTGCCGGCATCTTGGTTTAGCGGACGAATCCGTGCCGAAGAGGATCATCCCATCACAGGTCCATTGATCCGGCTCTATGACCCGCTCGTCCGTTGGAGCCTGCGCTGGAAAAAGCAGGTGATCGGCGGAGCGGTCCTCCTGGTGGTCCTGACCATTCCGTTGTTCTGGATCATCGGCTCCGAGTTCATGCCACAGGTGGATGAAGGGGCATTGCTGTACATGCCCAGCACGATGCCCGGAGTTTCGATCGAGCAGGCGCAGAAGCTTCTACAGCTAACCGATCGCATTCTGGTCCAATTTCCAGAGGTGGAGCATGTTCTGGGCAAGGCGGGACGGGCGGATACTGCCACCGATCCAGCGCCGCTCTCCATGTTTGAAACTCTTGTCATCCTCAAGCCGCAGGAGCAATGGCGCAAGAAAAATGTCTGGTATTCCTCATGGGCTCCGGATTGGTTGCTTCCCGGGCTGCGGCACCTGACTCCAGATCACATCTCGGTGCAGGACCTGATTGCGGGGATGAACCAGTCGCTGGAGTTGCCTGGTCTCTCGAATTCCTGGACCATGCCCATCCGCGGGCGGATCGAAATGCTGAACACCGGCATTCGGACTCCAGTGGGACTGAAGATACAGGGACCGGACCTGAGCCGCATTCAGCAACTCGGTCAACAGGCTGAGGTGATACTGCGGAGCGTGCCGGGAACGCGAAGCGTTTTCGCCGAGCGCACGGGTGATGGCTATTTCCTCGAGATCTCGTGGAACCGCCGAGCCCTCGCGCGGTACGGCCTTTCGGTGGAAGAGGCGCAAGATACGCTCGCCACCGCGGTAGGGGGGGAGAACGTCAGTACGGTCATCGCCGGACGTGAGCGTTATCCCATCAATGTGCGCTACCTGCGGGATTTTCGTTCTGACCTTCAGGCTCTGGGGAAAGTGCTGGTGCCGGTCAGCGGACAACAGCAGATTCCTTTGGCGGAACTCGCCACTGTCAAAACAGTGACTGGACCATCGATGATCCGCGACGAGAACGGAATGCCAACCGGCTATGTCTATATCGATGTCGCGGGGCGCCCTGCGGTTGACTACGTGGAAGACGCCAGGCGTGAGTTGGAGAAGCGCCTGCAACTTCCGGGCGGCTACGCTCTGGTGTGGAGCGGACAGTTCGAATCTGCCGAACGAGTGCGCCGGCGGTTATGGTTCGTGGTTCCGCTCACCATCACCATCATTGTTTTTCTTCTCTACAGCAATACTCGCTCGTGGACGAAGACCATGATTGTGATCCTCGCTGTGCCTTTCTCCGCTGTGGGGGCCCTCTGGTTGGTCTATGCGTTGGGTTATAGCTTGAGCGTCGCGGTTTGGATTGGCCTGATTGCTCTGCTAGGTGTCGATGCCGAAACCGGGGTTTTCATGCTGCTTTACCTGGATATTGCCTACACGAGGGCGAAGCGGGAGACTCCGGAACTCACTCGAGAACAGCTGTCGGAAGCAATCGTGGAGGGCTCGGCACGGCGGTTGCGCCCGAAATTCATGACCTTCGCAACCATGTGCGTCGGATTGATCCCGGTACTGTGGGCGAGCGGCGCGGGCTCGGAAATCATGAAGCGCATCGCCGCGCCAATGGTTGGAGGAATCGTGACTTCATTTCTCCTCGAATTGTTGGTCTATCCCGCCGTCTATGCGTTGTGGAAAGAAAAAAAGCAAACCACCGAATTGAACCTCAACTCCTGAATCGATTTCGTGTCCGCCGCTCCTCGTCGCGGTAGTGGCTACTTTGGTTTCTTCGTTCCGAATAAAGTCTGAATGCCGCCATCTTCTTTTTTGCGGGATTGCACTCGCTTGATGAGAATATATCCGTTAAGCACGAATAGGGCAGCTAAGGCAATGAAACTGCCAATATCGACCAGCAGTGTTTTCATTTACGCCGCTCGCTCCGCCCTCCGCTGTTCGTAGGCCTCCCAGAGGGCTACTAAATGCTCTACGCTCCACAGCCGATCCGTCACGTCAGCGGCCTTAGCTGGGGACGTGTGTAGTGTACGGTGAATTTTGATGAAGTTGTAGGAGAAATAGTTGAGGGCCGTGGCAGCCGCATGATTCTCCATCTTCCGGCTGAATCCATTCGACAGGCGCGTATAACGCCTCATGCTAGTCCGAACGCTGTAGCCCACTACCGCTCCTCGCGACCAGCCCAGCGAAAGCCGCTGTTTGTGCTACGATACCTCGTAAGTCCCCCGCCAAGTTGTCTCCGGAGAAAATCTCATCCATGCGTGCTTCCTGGATCGCTTTTTTGTTACTCGGAACTCTGGCCTTTGGGCAAGCCAAGCCAGCCCAGCTGCCACCTCGGCCGCCGGCCGGTGCTCCAGATGACGATGACACGCCGCAGCAGCTCGCGGCGGCGTCCAAGGTTGCGCCTGATGCGCCGGTGCTCACAATCAAGGGATTCTGTCCTGACCAGACCTCCAATACCACGCCAGACAAGCAGGATGCGCCGAAAGCGGCCTGCCAGACCGTAGTCACCCGCGCCGAGTTCGAGAAGTTGGCCAACGCCATCGCACCGGGGATGAAGCCATCGGTCCAGCGTCAGTTGGCCAGAGTTTATCCCAGGCTTCTGGTGATGGCCTATAACGCCGAACAACGAGGTCTCGACAAAACCCCACGCTTTGTTGAATTGCAGCGCTTTTCGCGGCTGCAGAACTTGTCGCAGGCAATGGTGCGGGAAATCCAGCAAGAGGCCAACGCATCAGAAGAAACCATCGAGGCTTACTACCGCGACAACTCAGCGGCCTACGAGCGGGCCAGTTTTGAGCGCATCTTCGTTCCGATCAGAAAGCAGACGGAGCAGCCGCCCAAGGAAAAATCTGACGACGCCGCTTTGAAAACGCAGCAAGCCGAGGCCGAGGCCGCGATGGTGAAAGAAGCCAACCAGTTGCAAGTCCGGGCGGTGGCTGGGGAGGATTTCACCAAGCTGCAGCAGCTCGCCTACGACGCCGGTGGAATTAAGGCCACTGCTACGCCGCCTGAGTTGCGAAAGATCCGGAGGACGAACCTCCCGGCCGCACACGTTTCCGCATTCGCTTTGAAAGTGGGAGAGGTGTCACCAGTGATCAGCGACGCCACCGGACATTACATTTACAAGCTCGACAGCAAAGATCTCAAGCCGCTCGACGAGGTGAAGGAGGAGATCAAGAGCACTTTGCAAAATAGCAGAATCCAGGAGGCCATGCAGAAGATCCAGGAGTCATTTACTTCCGAGATGAACCCGGAGTTCTTCGGCACGGACGCCACGCCATCTCGGGAGGCCTCCAAGGCAAAACCGGCGCAGCCGGCGCAATCCAAGTAATGAGCCCTCCGCCAGCACGCCCGCTCGCAGAGTAACTAAAGTAACCAGCTCCCTAAGTTGTCTGATTTCGCTGACGCTCCCATGGCGCTTTTGACAGCCCGTGCAAGTGCCGCGCTGCAGGCAAAAGGCTCCTTGACAGCGTTTCGGCGGCACGGGATAATCATCTCCCCCCGTTTAGTTGGCGGTTCCTGTCCGCAATCAGCAAGCAACAGCGAAACCACTCGTAGCAAAGCCAAGCGGCTATGCGCCTGGGGCGGGGATATTAGGATTCTGCACATTTTTGCAAAGGCTGGACCGTGAAAGTAGTGATCGTGCACAACGCGAATCAGCAGCACGCGGGGGATGACGTCGTGGTCGCGCACGAAGGCAAACTGCTGGAAGGAGCTGGACACCAGGTGGTGTTTTTCCGGCGGAGCAACTGGGACGTCGAGTCCTACACCGGAGTTCGCCGGATCGGTTTGGCGAAGAGGACAATCTGGGCGTCAGACACGCACGATGATTTGGCTCGCGTGCTGCGGGAAGAGAAGCCCGACGTGGTGCACGTGCACAACACCTTTGTCATGATTTCGCCGTCCATCTACTCAGCGTGTTGTGCGGCGCGAGTGCCGGTCGTACAAACCCTGCACAATTACCGGTTGCTTTGTCCCTCCGCCACGCTGTTTCGCGATGGCAAGGTTTGTCAGGAGTGCATGCAGCATTCGCTGCTGCGTAGCGTGCAATACGGCTGCTATCGCAATTCGCGGGCCGCTACGGCAGTGACGGCATTAATGCTTGGGTTTCATCGTTTGCGGAAAACCTGGGATCGCGAAGTCTCGTGCTTTGTGGTCCTGAGCGAGTTCTCCCGGAGCAAGTTCATCGAAGGAGGGCTGCCCGCGGAAAAGATCACGGTAAAACCTAATTTTATCGATCCCGACCCCGGGGACCGCAAGGGAGACGGAGACTACGCGATCTTTGTGGGCCGGTTGTCGCCTGAGAAGCGGGTGGGCATGATCCTCGAAGCATGGAAGCGCTTGGGTATGGCGATTCCAGTGCTGATTGTGGGCGGCGGGCCGGAGGAAGAGCAACTCAGGAAGAAAGCGGCGCAAGAGGGAATTGCCAATGTCACTTTCACGGGAAAGCTGCCACGGGAGAAAACCATCGCTGCGCTGAATAATGCGCGCTTCTTGATCTTTCCCAGCGAGTGGTATGAAGGTTTTCCCATGACTCTGGCAGAATCTTTTGCCTGCTCCACACCGGTGATCTGCGCCCGCATGGGAACCATGCAGGAAGTCGTGACCGACGGCCGTACGGGACTGCACTATACGCCCGGCGATGCGGATGACCTGGCGAGGAAAGTAGAATGGGCCTGGACTCACCCCCAAGAAGTGAGGGCGATGGGCAATGAAGCCCGCAAGGATTACCAGTTGAAGTACACGGCGGAAAAGAATTATCCCATGCTGATGGAGATCTACCAGCGGGCCATGGAGGAACAATGTCGAGCAGCGTAGTCATACCAGAATCAGGGGAAATCAACATCCCGAATTTTCGAGTCCTGGGGGTACGGGTCCACGCACTGCAAATCCCTGACGCTCTCAGAGTCATCGATCACTGGATTCAGGAGCGGAGGGCGGTGCATTATGTGTGTCCGACCGGGATGCACGGAGTATCGGAGACGCTGAAACATCCCGAGCTCCGCGAGATCCTGAACGCTGCCGACCTGATCACAACGGATGGTACGCCGCTGGTATGGCTGGCGCGCAAGCATGGACACCACCACATGCACCGGCGCGTGTACGGGCCCGAAATGATGGGAACATTGCTGCGCGAGACCGGGCCGAAGTACAAACACTTCTTCTATGGAAATCGCGCATCGGAGAAGATGGCGGAGATCAGCGCCAAGAAGTATGGCACCCGGGTGGTGGGAATTTATCCTCCCCCGCCCGATGGAGTCTGGCCGCTCCCCGATGACGAGAAAAAGAAGTTAACTCACGCGATCGAATCGGCGGCGCCCGACATTGTGTGGGTGGGGCTGGGAGCGCCACGGCAGGAAAAATGGATGTATGAATTCCGTCACCGGCTCACGGTGCCGGTGCTGATCGGCGTAGGAGCGGCCTTCGACTTTCATGTCGGAGCGCTGCGGCAAGCACCGCGCTGGATGCAGGAGAACGGACTGGAGTGGTTCTTCCGTCTTTCCCATGAACCCAAGCGGTTGTGGCGCCGTTATCTGGTGAACGGTCCGCGGTTCGCATGGAATGTCGGTTTGGAACTGGCCCGCCTGAAGGATTTCAGCTGACGCTTGCGTCGCGGTGGCCGGCTTCTTAATATTTCAACTCAGAGAGACGGGAGTTGGCGGCCTGAGGGCTGCGGAAAGGCAATCACGTGTCGGTTTTGGTCATAGGCGGGGCAGGATACATCGGCAGCCATGCGGCGCGGGCGCTGCGGCGGCACGGCTACCAGACTGTAATTTACGACAATTTGTCCACCGGATATCCGGAACTGGCCGAGGGGTTCGAGCTGGTGGTGGGTGAGGTTGCCGACACGGCTAAGCTGGCGAGCGTCATGAAACAGGTGGATTCGGTGATGTATTTCGCCGCCAACTCGCTGGTGCCGGAGTCGGTAAAGAACCCGCGGAAGTATTTCACCAACAATGTGATCTGCGGGCTGAACATGCTGCACACCGCCATGGACAACGGTGTGGGCAAAGTGATTTTCTCCTCTACCTGCTCGGTTTACGGGGCGCCGGAAGAAAGCCCGATTAAGGAAGACACGCTGAAGCAACCCTGCAATCCGTATGGGGTTACGAAGCTGACCTTGGAGCACGCTCTCGATGCCTACGAGCAGGCCTACGGTTTGCACTATGTAGCCCTGCGTTACTTCAACGCAGCCGGCGCGGATGAGAGCGGGGAAATCGGCGAGTTGCATCGTCCTGAGACCCACTTGATCCCCGCCTGTTTGACCGCCATTCTCGGCGAGCGCAAGGAACTGGAAGTGTTCGGCGACGACTATCCCACGCCGGATGGAACCTGTATCCGCGATTACATCCACGTGAACGATCTGGCGGAAGCGCACGTTCTCGCTCTGAAGCACCTGGAAAAGGGCAAGAATTCGGCGGCGATGAATCTGGCCACCGGACGAGGCAGTTCGGTGAAGGAAGTAATCACTGCCGCGGAAGAAGTCACTGGACGGAAAGTTCCCCGCCGGCTGGTGCCGCGACGGGCGGGAGATCCGCCAAGCTTAGTTGCTGATCCCGCGCGTGCCGAGCAGGTGCTGGGCTGGAAAGCGCAGCGCTCGTTGAACGACATGGTGAAGACCGCGTGGAACTGGATGCACACCGGCCGTGAGCGGCTGCTGAAGAGCGTCCATGTGGAGAGTCACTAGCCGACCCGCATCGGACGCCTCTGGTCGATTCGTCGGGTGCTAGGAAACTACCGCTAGCTCTGATTGAGGTATTGCTGCAAGCCATCCCGCCAGTCAGTGAACCGGTTTAGGCCAAGGCGCTTGAGACCGCGGTTTTCCAGAACTGAATACTTCGGCCGGGGAACTTTTGCGGGAAACTCGTTGGGTCCCGCGATCTGCACGTCGACCTGCAGGTTGGCGGCCTTGAAGATTTCACGGGCAAATCCGTACCAGGAGCAGCTGCCTTCCGCGGTTCCGTGGTAGAGGCCGTAAGCATCGCAACCGCTGAGCTCGTAAATCTGGGCTGCAATTTGAGCCGTGGGCGTGGGACTGACCACTTCGCTGTCGACCACGCGAACCATACCGCGTTCCCGGCCGAGTTTCAGCATCAATTCGACAAAGTTTTTTCCGCCCTTGGCCCGGCAGGGTTGCTTGCCGTAGATGGCAGAGGTACGCAGCACAAAGTGCTTGTCATTGAGCGTGCGCACGAATTGCTCACCGGATAGCTTGCTGTTGCCGTATACATTCAACGGAACAGGCGCGTCTTCTTCGACGTAAGGTTGGCCTTTGGCGCCGTCGAAAACATAGTCGGTGCTGACGTGGATCAGGACCGCCCCTAACTCTTTGGTGACAACGGCCAGATTGCGCACGCCGATGGCGTTTACGGCGAAGGCCTTTTCAGGCTGCTGCTCGCACTGCTCCACATGGTGCATCGCGGCCGTATTCACTACCACGGCTGGAGCAAGAGACTTCAGGCAAGTTGAGACCGAATCCGGGTTGGCCAGCTCGAGGTCGACATGAGTAAGCGGAAACACTTCGCTGCCTCGCTCGCGGAAGACCTCGACTACGTCGCTTCCCAGTTGTCCGTTTGCTCCGACAACCGCAACTCTCATGCGGCTCCCACCAAGGCCGGCCGCTCAATCGTGTTCTCGATGTTGCGGAAGACCTGGATATTGGAGTACTTCGGATTATCAAAGTCCTTAAACTTCTCCAGGTTCTCGATCAAGCTGTAGACGATCGACTTCACGTTGCCCTGGGGATGGAAGCTCAACACGTTTGCGGCTTTTTCGGTACTGACCTTGTAATTGCGGAAGTCCTGCACGTGCTTGATGGCCAGGTTGACGCGCACCGAGGACCGCTCCTCGACCGCACTCTTAACTAGATCGCCCACTTCTCCCACCGTGTAGTTTCCGGATGCGATGTTGAAGATACCAGAAATTTCCTGATTGGCTTCAATTGCCCTGATGTAAGCAGTGGCCGCGTCGTCGATACTGAGAATCGGGCGCCAGATCGACGGATTGTTCACCGTGATCGTCCGGTCCTTCATGGCTGATTTGAACATCGTGTTAATGATGAGGTCCAAACGCATGCGTGGGCTGTAGCCGGAGATCGTGCCTTTTCGCAGCGAAATAACCGAGAAATCCTTATCGATCAGCTGGATTACCGCTTGCTCCCCTTGCAGCTTGGAGATGCCGTAAGGATAGCTCGAACTGGCCAGGCAGGTCTCATCGTAGAGCTTGTTCTCGGTGTAGCCATACACCGAACAGGAGCTGGCGTAGATATAGCGCTTAACCCCAGCCATTTTTGCAATGTAGCCCAGGTACGCCGGAGCAGCCGCATTAAAGATGAAATTCTGGCTGGGCGAATACTCCGCCATGGGATCGTTGGAGAGGCCTGCCAGGAAAATGACCTCATCGTAAGGATCGAGATCCTCGACCGACAGATGGAAGATGTCTTTGTTGAGCACGCCAGCTTGCCGCGGCAGTTGATTGCCGAACCAGAACAGGTCCACGACATCGACCTTATAACCACGCTCCAGCAGTTTAGGGATCAGCACCGAACCCAAGTATCCAGCACCGCCTGCAACGAGTATTTTCATGATTAGCTCCGTAGTGAGGCTTCTGGTTCAAGTTGTGACGAATAGTGGAAGTTTTCGGACTCCGGCGATGCCAGCCACTCCGCTAGAGTGCGAGCAACCCGGTCTTTGTCGGAAACGATGACGTCTTGCAGCGGCCACTTGATGCCAATTGCGGGGTCATTCCAGCGAATGCCGGCCTCGCCCTTGTTGCTGTAAATCCCCGTACATTTGTACTGGATCTCAGTGACATCGGAGAGCGCACAGAAGCCGCGGGCGAAACCCGCGGGGGCGAAAACCTGCCGCCGGTTTTCCGCCGAAGCCTCCACACCCACCCACTGACCGAGCGTGGGTGAGCCTTTACGAATGTCGACCGCGACCAGAAAAGCGCTGCCCACGGTGACTCTCATCAGTTTTGCCATGGGAGGATTCCACTGGAAATGCAGCCCCCGAACCACCCCTTTGACCGAGCGCGAATGGTTGTCCTGGACATACTCAGTGGGCAAACCGTAGGCCTTGAACTGGTCGGCGCGGAAGGTTTCGGTAAAAAAACCGCGGCTATCTTGAAAAATGTCGGGCACCAGAACGACCACATCGTTCAGGTGCCGGGACTCGACTCGAATGTCCATGCTGACGCACGCCCTCTGCTTCTGTAATTAGACTGTGTACTGTAACGATTACGATGTAAGCTTTCGTGGAACCCACAGCGGTAAAACTAGGGGGAGCACTTCGGTTGCCAGCAATATAGCGTGCGCCACCTTATTTTGCAATAGCCTGCCAGTGTGAAGCCTTGGTCCCCAGCGTAGACAGTGCAATTCTTTGCAGTCAGGGCGGAAAAGGAAGGCTGCGCGGCGCTTCTGGCACAACGCTCGACGCAGCCTCCTTGCATCCTCTACTGCTGGTCCAGACTCCCATCCAACTCGGGACTCACTCCGTGAAGCCATGCCGTTTGCGGAGACACAACATACATGCGGTAATCCTGTGTGCCTGCGCTGGTGGTTAGCTCGATGGTGCCTGTTCCCGACGCGTTCAGATCGTAGATGTAGTAGGGGTTGCTGATGACCTCACTGATGAAGCTGGAGCCCTGAACGGAATCAGCGATTCCAGCGATGTTGCCGGTGCCATCCATGGTTAGCCATAACAGGCTCAGTGTGGTGCTCGCGATCGGGTTGTAAGGACGCAGCACATAGGATCCCGTGAGTGAAGCGACACCGTACGGCTGGCTGGCTTGCAGATCGGCTTCTCCAACCATGGGATTGTCGCTCATCCAACCGGGCATGGTGTAATTTTGCATCAGGAACATCTTGCTGGCCGAGACCATATAGAAAACATACATTCTCTGGTCGTCGCAGGTAGTAGGAGTCGGGCAGTCCGAGGTGCTGATGGTTCCACGGCCGTTGGCGTATTGGCCTACGGTGTAACCTCCGGTGACGGTGAATCCGCCGCTGATCCCGATATTGCTTCGCGTTCCGGTAATTGCGCTAACGCTGTCGAACGTGTATTCGCCAAAGTCCGCGAACTCAATATTGGCAACGCTTTGCCCATTTTCCGCGGTGATCGGTCGACCCATCAGGAAAGGATAGCTGCCTGTCAGGTTAGCCGGCGTAAAGGTTTGGTAGTCCTGTAACAGGGCCTCACCAGCCACTGCGACTGCCGGAGAAGGATCGATCTCAAGCAGGTTCATGCGGGTCGAATCGATGACGTAAATGACGAAGTTGGCCGTTCCCGCGGCAGTTGCCAGCGCCAGCATGCCCCTTCCGTTCGTGCCCACGGAATAGGCAGACTGCACCAGGGGTTGGTACGGGAGAATGGTGCCGTAGTCGTCGATGTCCTCCAGTCCGTTACTAATCACGCCGGTGCCGCTGGCGGAGAACAATCCGAGTTCCCCGACCGGTTCGGAGACGGTGCTCGAATTTCCCGCACCAATCCCGGAAGCCCGGAAGACATAACTGCCCGTGATGGCGGATGAGGTGAAGGCTGCGACGTTCTGCTGGGCCAAACTCCCCTTCGCGAGTCCAAGAGCATCGGACTCGATCATGCTGCCCGTGGTTCCCGCGGAGGTCAGAAATACCCGCAGAGCAATCCCGGAAGGGTGGCAGCTGTTGGGATTCAAAGTGATACTGCCGCGTCCATCGGGATAGATAACATACTTGCCGGTAGTCGGTACATTCTGCAGCACCCCACTCCCGGTATTTGAATCTTCCACACCCGCTATGTTTCCGTTGCCATCGGCGGTGATGGCTCCGGCGAAGTATGCAGGCCCACGGCTGTCGGCAGAAGTAAGTGTGAAAGCGTAACTGCCGGAGAAGTTTGCGTAGACTTTGCTGACCACGTTCAGCGCGGTAGTTGCAGTCATGCCTCCAGCCGTGGCCGTGATAACCACTGGCCCCGCGGCCGCGCCAGTGGCGACGCCAGCGCTGCTGATGGCGGCGTTGGCGGAGTTTGACGAACTCCAGTTCGCACTCGCGCTCAGATCCTGCGTGCTGCTGTCGCTATACGTGCCGATCACCTGGAACTGCTGCATGCCCCCAATCACCACGGCGGGCCCGGCCGGGTTCAACGAGACAGACACCAGTACCGCCGGTTTTGCCGTCACGTTCAGAGTCGTGGATCCGGATATCGAGCCGGAGGTGGCGATGACTTTGGCTTGGCCGGCAGCCACGCCGGTGACCATCCCGCCATTGATAACGGTTGCGATAGTGCCCGCAGAAGTGGTCCAAATCGCGCTCGAAGTGAGGTCCTTCGAGCTATTGTCGCTGTAGGTTGCCGTTGCGGTGTATTGCTGCCCTGTGCCCGCAACGATGGAAGCTCCGCTCGGAGCGACGGTTATCGATACCAACGAAGGAGTGGAAGGCGTGGTAATCGTGCTCGCAGTATTTCCCCCACCTCCGCAGCCAGCCAGCCCAACTAGCGATGCCACCGCAAGGAACCACAAGCCAATCTTCAAGCGCATGCGTAAAAGCTCCAGGATTTTTTGTGGGGAGGTGACCTCGCGCGTTTTGCTGCGAGGAAACAGCTTAATCTGGGGGTGGTGACGCAATGGATGCAAGTTGTGTGCCACAACCGGAGAAGGCAACTATGCTTTTTTTCAGCAACTTACAGCGACTCGGTTGGCGGTAAAGTGAAAATTCTTGCACACAGTTCAGGCCAGCCTGAGGACTCCGTCCGCTCCCGGCCGAGAAGGAAGGGAGTTCGGCTTCGCGAACTCGTCCGATTAAGCCCGTCTTCGCCGCCTTCTCGGCAAACCGCCTGCTGCGGCTGCATCGGCGCTCAGTCTATAATGTGGGGATGTTCAGGAGCTTCGCTATGAGGAAAGCGCTAGTGGCGTGCATCGTGCTCTGTCTCAGCATTTTGATGGTCCAGCTTGCCACGGCGGACGGGAACCAGACTCTCTATGGATACATTACCTGTTCCAAGTGTGCGGCCAAGGGCGCAACCGAGAGCCACCGCGACTGCATGGAGAAGTGCCTGAAAAGCGGTTCGGGTGTTTTGCTAGTGACCGATGACGACCATCACTTGGTCCGTATCGAGAATCCGGACGCAGTCCGGGGACATCATGCCCACCGCGTTGCCCTCGACGGATACATGAACGGCGACGCTTTTCACGTGATCAGCGTCAGAATCCTCTAGGTGGAAGCCCCTGTTCGGCGGTCACCATGCCGTGTCCGGTCGTAAGCTACGGCGTTGCTGCCGAAGGATCGATATTCAGAACGCGCAGCTTCTTGCCTTACGCGGAAGGCCCGTTGACGGGCTTCATACCCAATTGAGCCAGAGCAACGGCTGCGCTCGTCGGCTCTTTCGCCGTGCCTCGGATGGGACAGACCAGTTCCAGCAGAGGAGTAGTCATGAAGGTTGTGACTAAGGCCATCAACACCATCATGGAAAACAGAGCTGGAGAGATTACCTTCACATCGAGGCCGATGTTCAGAATCACCAGTTCCATGAGCCCCCGCGTGTTCATCAAAATACCCAAACCAGCGGCCTCCTTCAATTGCATTCCGGCCAGCCAGGAAGCGAGCATTGAGCCACCCAGTTTCCCAACGGTGGCTACCAGAATGATCAAGCCACAGTACAGCCACATCTCGCGCCCCACGAGCAGCCCGACGTTGGTGCGCAACCCGGTAGAGGCAAAGAAGAGCGGCAGCAGCATGGTTACCGTTATGGTCTCGAAGCGATCCAGGATGTAGCGCACGAAACGATGTTCCTTGGGCATGATCGCGCCCATCAGGAAAGCTCCGAACAGCAGGTGGATTCCCAACGCTTCCGTGCACAGTGCCGAAACCAGCACCAGCAACAGCATGAAAGCCATCTGTCCTTCGTTTAAAGCTCCCCGTTCGCGGTAGATGTTCTCAAACCGGCGCAACTGACGCCGCACGCCATAAATCATGACAACTGCAAACAGGACGATTCCGCCCAGCGTCATCAAGATCGGGGTTGGACTCTTTGCCGCGCGGATCAGCGCCACGATGTAAGCCAGAATGCACCAGCCGGTGACGTCGTCCACGGCGGCGCAAGCCAGGGCCAGAGTACCTAGCCGGCTCCCTGACGCATTCCGTTCCGTGAGGATACGCGCCAGAACGGGGAATGCGGTGATGCTCATCGCAGCTCCCATGAAGAGCGCAAAGTTCGTAAAGCCCACGCTATCGTCGGACAACTTTGGGTATAGATACAGGGATAGAAACGAAGCCAATACAAACGGGGCTGTGATACTCACATGGCTGGTGAGTACTGCGGCATGGCCTTGGTTCTTCAGTTCGCCGGGATTAATGCCCAGGCCAACGAGGAACATGAAGATCACAACTCCCACCTGGCTTAGGGCACTCAAGAATCCAAGGCTGGACGGAGGAAACAGGTAGGCCGAAACATGCGGAGCCAACCACCCCAGTAATGAAGGCCCCAACAAGATGCCGGCAAACATCTCACCTACAACGCGTGGTTGGTGAAGCAGGCGAAACAGGCCGCCCACCATGCGGCATACAGCCAGAATCACGGCGATCTGCAGAACGAGCGTGAACAGGTCCGGCATCAATATGCTCCGCTCCTGGAGGAGCGAGGTTGTCGCACCGCTTGGTAGCTCACAGTAGAGCACGAGGGACACTGGTTCACCGAGATGGTACCCTGCATGGATCGCGATTCTGCTTTGGAGGCGACTGTGGCGCTTAGTGCAAGCATCATGTCACCTCCGCACCCGGATTCGCTTGTCGAAGTGTCAGGCAACGGGATTGTGGCGTTCAGAGTCGTGCCCTCGATTACGCCCGAACCAGCGGCCGGAGGCCCATTCTTCAAACTCAGCACCAGATATTTGCCAGATTGAGAGATGCTCACGAGCGAGTCTTGCAGAGATGCCAGTGATTTGCCACATCTGCCGTCGGACAGGTTCTCACTGTTCACGCCGAATTTCCAGACGCCATCCACTGAGATCGGTGCGACTAGTCCGCGACCAGACCTTAGGACGCCCGCCAGCCCCAACAAGGGTAAGGCCACGAGAACAACGTAAGCGATTACAAAGTTCTTGTTTGCGGAAGAAAAGAGTCCCATGGTTTTGGATATTACTGCGCGGTCTTTCTTCAGCCTCTCCGAACGAACACGTCCAGCAGAGAATACCTTCGGCCCAACCGTACAACTGGGGCTTCAAAATAGGGGGGTTGACGCAGGCCTAGCGGTCAAATATGCCCTGCCGAAGTGCTCCTGTCTAGAGTCCTTTGACCCCAAAACGCTGCGTTGGCAAGACTCCGTTTACGACGGCCCAAGCGCTTGTTCCATCGCGGTTACGATGAAGCGTCCGATCGGGATCGACGCCGTTGCGGCGGGCGAAGGGACATTCAGGACGTGCAGCATCCTGCCGGACGGCACAAACTGGAAGTCATCCACCAAGGCCCCATCGTGCTTGACAGCTTGGGCACGAACTCCGGAACCGCCGGGGACCAGGTCTTGCTCCATCACCTCGGGTAGCAGTCGCTGCAAGGCAAGAACGAATTTGGGTTTGGAGAACGAACGGTGGAATTCGTCGAGTCCGCTCCGCCAATGCTTCGCGGCCATTCGCCAGAATCCACGAAAAGCCAACGATGACGCAATATCCGGCAGAGAAAAATCCCTGTGCCGGTATCCCTCGCGTCGCAACGCCAGAACTGCGTTAGGCCCTGCATCCACCCTTCCGCTCACCCTTCGCGTGAAGTGCACCCCCAGAAATGGAAACCGCGGGTCGGGCACGGGATAGATGAGGGCTCGGACCAGGGATGCACGTTCGGGAGTGAGATCGTAGTACTCGCCGCGAAAGGGAACAATCATCACCTGCGGGTCGTCTCCCGCCATGCGGGCGATGCGGTCGCTGAACAGGCCGGCGCAGTTGATCAGCGACTTCGCGAAGAATTCGCCTTGGTTCGTTTCCACGACGATTCCGTCCGCATGCCGCTTGAGGCCAACCACCCGCTGCGAGGTGAGAACGGTTCCACCTCCCGCGCCAATGATCTCCGCATATTTATCGCAAACGGCCGCGTAGTCGGTGATTCCCGTGGAGGGCACGACCAGCGCCCGCAAGCCGCTGGCGTGGGGTTCGATCTCGCGTAACTCGCTGGGGCCGATCAGGCGAAGTCCGGTCAGTCCATTGGCCTCGCCACGTCGCCGCAGTTCTTCCAGGCCGGGAAACTCCTCCGCGTGAGTGGCTACAATTACTTTGCCGCAAATCTGATGAGCGATGCCGTTTTCCCGGCAAAACTCAACCATAGCCGCCGCGCCGGTTACGCACAGTTTCGCCTTCAGCGATCCCGGTTTGTAATAGACGCCGGAATGAATGACGCCGCTGTTGTGGCCGCTCTGATGCCGGCCTACGCGGCCTTCTTTCTCCAGCAACAGGAGGCGAAGGCGCGGAAATCTTCGAGTGATTTCCAGCGCAACGGCGAGGCCAACGATGCCTCCACCAACGATAACGACGTCATACGCTGAATCAGGCATTCGATGATCATATCGCGACTTCCCGTTCTTCCCGCTATTGCCAATTAGTTCACGATCAGGGTTACGGAGGATGCTTGATGGCTCAGCGTGCCCGACGTGCCGGTCACGGTGATTGTATAGGTTCCGGGTTGAGTGCCTTGCCCCTGGCCTCCGCCTCCACCACCGCCGCCTCCATTGCTTCCTCCTCCCCCACACGAGGGAAGCAGCAACGCCAGCAGAAACAATCCGAGCAGAGAGGGCGGCAGGGCAAGCTTTGCACGCTTTCCAACGCGTACTCTGCTTCCTAATAGTGCAAGCCCTGGTAGCGCCAGCCATAAGGCGTAGAAGATTGCAGCCCGTCCCCGACGCTGCGGAAAAAGGCTCGCCGCGTTAGACGTGGTGGTGATCTGCATCACGACCGCAGCCGAGCTGCCGCCCGGAGTTACCGGATTAGGTGTGAAACTGCACAGCGAGACCAAGGGACCGCCGGAACAGGACAAACTCACGGCATTCGTGAACGACGCGCCGACCGGTAGCACGTTGAAGTTGTAACTCGCTGATTGTCCCGCTGTGATGGTCTGAGTGGCCGGCGTGAGCGCGCTGAGGGTGAAATCCTGATTCACCGTGAGAGCGATTGGCCAGGCGTGGCTGGGCGCTCCCGTGACGTCCTGCGTGTTGATGTTGATGTTGTATGTGGCGGGAACGGCATTATTCGGAATGTTGATGACCGCGGTCACGGCAACAGCAGTCCCGTTGCCGATCGTGATTGGGTTCAGCGGACTGAGCGTGCATTGCGTGCCCGATAGCGCCGTAGCGTCGCAGGTCGCGTTGACCTGACCGCTGTAGAAAGTGGACGGAGTGAGCGTAAGATTCGCCGTGACCTGTCCGCCGGGAGCAGCGGAAAGCGCTTGCGTGCCTGCGATCACGTAATCGCCCACGTTGAACGGCACCTCAAGAGAATTTGTGATCGAACCGGACGTGCCCGCCACCGCAATTTCATAGCTGCCAGCCAGAAAACTGGTTCCGTTGATCACCAGGCTGGCTGTAGCCGGGAAGGAACTCACTGAAGCGGGGGTGATGCTGCAACTGTTGGCCCCGAAGGTTGCCGCACAACTTAAGCTGACCGCGCCGGCGAAGCCATCTTGTGAGGAGATCGTAATCGGGCCACTGGTTCCGGTGCTGCCCGCCTTCACATTAGGGAAAGCGCTCGCTTCGCTGAGGCTGAAATCAGGGTTCGTAGTAACTGTAGCCGTGAACGAAGCGGTCGCGGGGCCCAGCCCTTGGCTGCTCAACGCCTGCAGGGTTACGGTGTAGTTGCCCGTCGGAGTAGCGGCCGGCACGGAAACCGTTGCCGTCATCGCGACCGGCGAACTCGCTGTGGGATTCACTGTGGCCTGTGGTGTGAACACGCAGGTCGCGTCCGGAATACTGGGGGTGAAGCTGCAGCTCAGGGTCACGCTTTGAGTGAATGATCCTTGAGCCGTGACTTGAAAACTCACCGGCGGAGAAGTTGCCCCGCGCGGTTCCGTCACCGCGCTGGGCGAAGGCGCGGTCAATCCGAAGTTCACCACTTCCAACGTGAGTGCCGCGAGGTGTGTCGTGTTATTCGGATCCGAACCGACGCCTTGCAGGTTGAAGCTGTAGTTGCCCACGCTGCTGGCGCCAACGTTAAGCGAGAACGCCGCCCCGGCGGAAGTGGGCGTAAGACTCCCCGGGCTGGGAGTGCACGGGTTGGGAGGATTCGAGGAGCCTGCCGTGCAGCTCAACTCAACCGAGTTGTTGTATCCGTTCACCGCCGTTAGCGTGCCGTTGAAAGTCGCGGGGCTCCCGGCCAGGACGGTTAGCGGCGTGTCGGAAACCGCAATTTCGAAATCCGGCGTAGCGAGCAGGTTGAACTGCCACACGCCGCGGCCGTAAGTGGAAGCGCGCAACAGCTTCTGCCCGCCCGAGTTGAACAGCGCAAGCGTAGTCACGGCCACGTTAGGCAAGAATCCAATTGACCCTCCCAACGCGTGCGGAATTGGCCCTACCTCGAGCCATGCGGCGCCAGACGTGGCGCTCTGGAAGACGCCGACGTCAGTGCCCACATAAACAATGTGCGTGCTGGGGTCGACGACCACGGCGTTCACCGGAGAATCCGGAAGAGCATTCCCACCAGTCCCGGTGAAATCGATCCAGCTTGCCCCGGCGTTCGTGGTTTGCCACACATGCCCCGGACCACCAGTGAAGCCCATCACGGTGACGTAAGCGGTGTCGCCGGTGGGGTCCGAGGTGTCGATGGCGACGCTCGAAATTGGGAACTGGTTGGCATTGATGCTCGTGCCCCCCGGGCCGTTCAGCGTCACATTTGAGAAAGTGGAAGTCGTGCCGGAAACCGCCGCGGCATTGGTAGTGACCCAAACATTTCCTCCGACGGGCGGAGTCACGCTGCTGGGGCCGAGGCCGTCAGTCGTGGCATAAGTCACTTGCGAGCCATTTGCGTTGCTCGGCCCGCCTGCGGCCAGAGCGCGAACCGTGTTGACCTCGGTACCCGCGCAAGTGCCCGCGCCAAGCGTATCGAAATTGAGGCTCAATACTGTAAACGCCCCGCCCAACCGCGGCCCGCGCCACACCCGGCAGGTTCCCACCAGCAGCGCGGTGGTTGATTGCGGATCGAGAATATAAGGGAAGTAAAACGATCCATCGTCTCCACCGACACTGCTGCTGCTGACGACGACATTGAAAAGGCTGTTGTCGCAGTTCACCCCTGACGAACATTCCTGGATGTTCAGCGTGCCAGATCCGGTATCCGGGTTCGAGGCGAACCAGTTGTTGGTAGCGGGATCGATGGCGTTGTATCCGCCATCGCCGCCCAGCACATTTCCCCAGCTCGAACTGGTTGTCGCCGTCGCGCTTGCCGGAGAACCGTTATCCTGCGTGCCTCCCAGAAGCGTGTTGGGATTCGTGGCATGTTGACTGAAGCTCACGAACTGCGTCATCGATCCCAAATTTTGATTGAGGTCGTCAAACTGATTCGTGCCGGAGCATGAACCCGTCGTGAGTCCGCCGAATCCGTCGAGAGCGCGATAGATGCCGCCATCGTTGGCGAAATACATGAGGTCGGTGCCGGACGAGGGTGGAATCGTATAGGCCAAAGCGTGCTGATCCGGATGCACGTGTGCGAGCGCCCCCAGCGGATCACACCCATACACATGCGTGAGATTCATGAAGGCGATGCTGGAGCAGGTCGGGTTGCTGGAATTGATCGAGCACTTGTAGAGATTGATAGCCCCGGCATAGAGATCCGTTGCCGAAGCCCCGTTAGGAACGGCCAGCAGTTCCAGATTGTAGAATCCCTGCTGTACTCCACAGCCATCGCTATCGCCGCAGCTGATGATGCCGGCGTCGCTGATTTGTGTCCACGAAGCGCCGCTGTTCGTGCTGTGCCAAATGCCTTGATCCGCAGGGTTGCCGCTTGAGTCCAGCGAAACAAACCACACATACATCTCGTTGCGCCCCGGCACGACGGTGATTTCGCCACGATAGATCGGACAGGTCGTGATGTAGTTCTGAGGACACGCCGTCGTGCTCAGCAATCCCGTACCCCCCGGCTGAGTGGTGAGGCGCGTCCAGGTCAAACCGTCTGGAGAAGAATAAAAACCGTGGTAGCGCACCGCGGCAAAGAACAATCCCGCCGAGGCGTTATACACCACCGCAGTTGCCGAGGTCGCCTCGCTGGCTCCGGAGAAAAGTGCGTCGTAAGTCCAAGTCTGCCCCGCGTCGGTCGAGGTGTAGAGGCCGCGATAGGTGTTACTGGTCAGCGCGCCATCCGTCACGCCCTCGGCCGTTGCCGCCATGGCTGCAACTACAGTGCTGGTCTGCGCTGTGCTGAAGGCCATGCGCGTGGCACCGAGGCCGCTGAAAGAGTAAGTTCCGCCGTTCGCGGTGGGGATCAGCGTCCAAGTGTTGCCGCCGTCGGCCGAACGCAGAATGCCCAGGCCGAAGTAAGAGTCGCCGGAATTGTCGGCCTCGCCCGTACCCACCAGAATCACGCTCTGTGCGGGATTGGCGTTTCCTGGCTGAATCACGATCGAGCCGATCGAGAGTGTAGCCTGATCGTCGGTGACCGCCGACCAGACTACATTGTTGGCAATACTGGTGGCCGCGTTGGTGGATTTCCACACTCCGCCCTGCGCTCCCCCGATGTAAACCGTGTTGCCGGTGGCGTCCGCGGGATCGAGCGCCACGGCGGTGGCGCGGCCAGAAACCTGGTTGTAGTTTTGAAATCCATCACCGGTCGCGTCCGAGGCCAGGGGCACGGGGCCCAACGGTGTCCATCCGCCAGATGATGGCGCCTGCGAATTCGGCTGCGCGGTGCGCGCGCGAGCCAGCCGAGCGGCGCGTGCCTGCATCTTGGCTTGATAGGCGCGGTGACGCAGTTCGGCGGAAGATTTCCCTGGAATAACGCGGCCGCGCAAGAACCATTCTGACCGTTGCTCCTCGTGATCGGCGTCCGCGTCGGCGACCGGCGCTTCGGCCGTAGTTTTCTTGGCGCCCTGAGCGTGCGCGACGGACAGCAAGGACAATAGCGAGAGTGCGAGCAGAGAAGCTCGAACTACGCGTTGAAACCAGAGAAGGGTCATAGACGAAACTACGAGCCTAGTATCGAAGGCGAAAGGCGCATGGTCAAATCAAAAAGCGAACAAAGTTTTCTGAGAACCATTCTGGGAAGCAATTCTGGGAAACGCACAGGCAGGCGACCATCGGAAACTCTGTTTGCTCGTAGGCGTAGTCGTGCGAGAGCGACGAGTGCCACGGATTCGGTCAGTTGATACGTAGCGCAGAATAGAAGGCCTTCCCTGTACAATCTCCAACGGATTCTCTTTGTCGATTCGGTTCGATTTGCGAAGGCTTCGAGGTGCTCCAATGTCGCTCCGTCGTCTTGTGCAACTTAGCTTAATTGCATGGTTGGTGCTGGTCCTCGGAGTGTCGATACCGCGGGCGGTAGCTGCCGACCGCGAGATCAACGTGGCCGCTGCGGCGGACTTGAGCTCCGCGCTGCAGGAAGTTGCGGCCGGCTACGAAAAGCGCACCGGCGTCGTGGTGAAGCTTTCCTTCGGCGCATCCGGCGCATTGACCCAGCAGATTCAGAATGGCGCGCCGTTTGACGTTTTTTTCTCCGCGGACATGGATTATCCCAGGCAGTTGATCGCCGGCGGCCAGGCCGAGAGCGCGACGTTATATCGTTACGCCGTCGGCAAGCTCGTGCTGTGGGTCCCGAAAGATTCTCCGCTGGATGTCGAACACAAGGGCATGGATGTGTTGCTCGATCCGTTGGTGAAGAAGATTTCGATCGGAAATCCGCAGCATGCCCCTTACGGTCGCGCCGCCGTTGCTGCTCTGAAGCATTATGGCCTCTATGAAAAGGTGAGCGACCGGCTGGTGCTGGGAGAAAACATTTCGCAGGCGGCGCAATTTGTGGAGTCCGGCAATGCGCAAGTTGGGTTCGTGGCCTTGGCCCATGCCATAGCGCCCGCGATGCAGGGTAAAGGAAAATACTGGCTGGTCCCGGGCGACGCATATCCGCCGCTCGACCAGGGTGTGGTCACGATTTCGCACTCACCTCACCAGAAGGACGCGGCGGCTTTTCTGGAATATGTGAAGTCCACGGAAGTTGCCGCAGTGCTGCGCCGCTACGGCTTCAGTTTGCCCGATCAGAGGTAAGAACGCAGTCGCGACTGAAATAGGAACTGGCTAGAAAAGAAAATGTCGATCAATTGGCAGGCATTCCAGCTCACCATAGAATTGGCGGTAGTAGTGTCGGCGATTCTTTTTGCAATCGGCTTGCCTCTCGCCTACTGGATCACCTTCTCGCGCTGGCGCTGGAAATTTCTCGTGGAAGCGCTGGTCGCCCTGCCGATTGTGCTGCCCCCGACGGTGCTCGGATTTTATCTGCTCGTCGCCCTCGGCTCCCGGAGCCCTCTGGGGCGCTGGTGGCAGTCCATGACCGGCCACACTCTGGCCTTTACCTTCACCGGACTCGTGATCGGCTCCATCCTCTACAGCCTGCCGTTTGCGGTGCAGCCCTTTGCGGCTTCGTTCTCCTCGGTCGACCGCAAACTGCTGGCCGCTTCCGCCACTTTGGGAGCTTCGCCTTTCCGCACCTTCTTCCGCGTAGTGCTTCCGCTTTCGGTGCCCGGCTTGGTCACGGGAGTGGTTCTCGCGTTTGCTCACACCATGGGCGAGTTCGGAGTAGTGCTGATGATTGGAGGCAATATTCCCGGCGTCACCCGCACCGTCTCCATCGATATTTACGATCAAGTGCAGGCCTCGAACTACTCTGCTGCGAATGCCACCGCCTTGTTGCTGCTGGTTTTCTGTTTCGCTGTGCTGGCGATGGTCTACGGTCTGAACCGGAGAACGCCGAACCAGCCATCTTGGACGATCGGTCCGGCCAAATAAGCGAGATCCGATGCCCACTCCTGCGGAACCCAAACCCGCAAATCCAACTCTGAGTGCTCGCATCCGCAAGAACTTTCCTTCTGCCGAGCGTGAGTTCTCTCTCGATGTGGAATTCAGCGCCGCACCCGGATTCACGATACTGTTCGGCCCCTCGGGATCGGGCAAAACCACACTACTTGACTGCGTGGCCGGGCTGGCCACTCCAGACGCAGGGCGAATCGCCGTGGGTGAGCGCGTTTTGTTTGACGCAAACACCTCCACGAATGTTTCCGTGGCCAAACGCGGTGTGGGCTACGTCCTGCAGGATCTCGCATTGTTCCCGCATCTCACGGTCGAGCAGAATACCGAATACGGCCTCGCGCATCTGCCACGAGCCCTTCGCAAGAAGCGAGCCGCGGCTATGCTGCAGGAGTTTCGCATCGAACACTTGCGACAGCAGCGCCCGGCGGAAATATCAGGTGGCGAACGCCAACGCGTGGCGTTGGCCAGAGCCCTGGTGACCGACCCCTGTGTGCTCCTGCTCGACGAGCCTCTGGCTGCTCTGGACGCGGCGACCAAGTCGAAGATCCTCGACGATCTACGGCGCTGGAATCAGGCCCATCGCATCCCCATTCTGTATGTCACGCACAGCCGCGAAGAAGTGTTTGCGCTGGGAGAACGCGTGCTGGTGCTGGAACAAGGCCGCATCATCGCGCAGGGCACGCCGCATGAGGTGCTGCGCGCTCCGCTTCAGGAAGCCGTGGCGCAACTGGCGGGCTTTGAAAACATCTTTGACGCCACGGTCTGGTTGGTCCACGAGGATCGCGGCACCATCACATGCCGCTTGCCGGGCGATCAGACGGGAACCTTTGTTCTTTTGGAGACGCCCCTCATTCGTGCCGAAGCAGGCTCGCTGCTGCGCGTGGGAATTCGTGCCGGTGACATTCTGTTGGCCACCGTCAAGCCGGAAGGCCTGAGCGCCCGCAACGTAATTGCCGGAAAGTTAGTTTCCCTGGAAAGGCGCGACATGATTGTCTTCGCACGCGTCGACTGTGGAATTGAGATGGAAGTGCACCTGACATTGGCTGCCCGAGACACACTCCACCTTATGCCGGGCAAAGAAGTATGGCTGGTTATCAAAACGCACTCCTGCCACTTGATGCAGCGCTGAGTGGCAGAGGCGTCCGGTCATCGCCAGTGAGTGCGAGACGATATTCCGTCGACTTGCCGACCCAAGCATAAGGTTCCTTTTTACATCCTTTTGACAACGTGGTTCCATTTCAGCGGTATTCTGGCAACTCGCTCCCAGGAGGAGAGTTCATGAGCCATCAGGCGAAGTTGGTGCGGTCCCGAGTGGTGATTGCGTGGTTGGTCGGTGTAGGTTGCGTGTTCTTCCCTCGAACTTCACCCGCGCAAGTCGGCACCTGGCTGACTCACGCTCATGACGCGCACCACACTGCGGTTTCTTCCGTGGCGTCGCAACCTTTGAGCACGATTCATTGGGACGTCCCAGTAGACCTTAATCCTCCGAATGGCGAGATTTTCATCCACTATGGTTCGCCGCTGGTCACGGCAGCGAATACGGTGATCGTGCCGGTCAAGACGGGTACGAACAGTTTCCGCGTCGAGGCTCACAACGGCGCGACCGGCACACTTCTCTGGATGCAGAACACGGGCTATCAGGCGCCCGCCGATGATTTCATCCCAGGTCTTGGACCCACACTTTTCGGCAATAGCCTTATCGTTCCCGATATTGCCGGCCGGGTGCTGGTGCGAGCGGACCCAGATTCGGCGACTGGCGCGGTTACGCACGTTTACTTCTATGGAGAGAAGAATTATCAGGCAGATCCTAAGGTTTACGAGAAGAATGTGCAGATCAACACTCCCCTGACCACGGACGCTCACGGGAATCTCTTCTTCGGTTTCCTGGTGCTTGGCTCTACGCCAATCGGCCTGCAGAGCGGTCTCGCGCGCATCGCGCCGGATGGCACCGGCACCTGGGTCTCCGCCGCTGCCATAAGTGGCGATTCCACCATCACCAACGTTGCAATGAGCTGCGCCCCGGCGCTGTCGAACGACGGCAGCACGGTTTACGTCGCGGTGACAGACGAGGGAGTTGGAATCGGATACCTGGTCGCTCTCAACAGCACCACGCTGGCCGCCGTTAACCACGTTCTCTTGCTCGATCCTGCTTCCGGCCTGGATGCCACTCTCCCCGAGGAGAGTAGCGCCGCTCCAACCGTGGGCCCTGACGGCGATGTCTACTTCGGCGTGCTGGAGAATCCCTTTCCCAGCCACAACGATCGCGGCTGGATGCTGCATTTCAATAGCGACCTTTCCACCCAGAAGACTCCCGGCAGCTTTGGTTGGGATGACACTGCATCGATTGTCGACGCGTCGCTGGTCTCCAGCTATCACGGTACGTCGAAGTACCTGTTGATGACGAAGTACAACAACTATGCGGGAATCGGCACCGGTAACGGCAAAAATAAAATCGCGATTCTCGATCCCAATGCCACCGAAAACGACCCGATCATTCCCACCACGAAGGTCATGAAGGAAGTCATCACGAAATTGGGTGTAACCCCCGATCCAAACTACTCTGGAGGGGTTAAAGAATGGTGCATCAACACCGCGGCGGTCGATCCCTTCACCAAGTCGGTGATGGCGAACAGCGAAGACGGTTATCTTTATCGCTGGGATCTGACCACCAACAAACTGGCCCAGAGGATCAAGCTCTCTGGTGGCATTGGCGAGGCCTACACTCCCACGCTGATCGGCAGCGATGGCACAGTGTATGGCATCAACGATGCGGTGCTGAGCGCTATCGGAAACTAGGTTGCGAAAAACGAGCCTGAAGCTGGGACCCGACGGACGGTGTTCGTGCTTCTTCGATGCGCTCCATCTCGATCACCGCAACCCACTGTCCCTGTCGCTGCTCTGAAAAGACGACGTGGCCGCCGAGAATCTGTGCGGCGGCGGCGGGCGGCAAATCGCGGTGGAAGCCGAAAAAGCGAGTCTTCAGAGCTGTCCGTGCTTCTGTGAATGATCGCCATCGATCCCACAGCGCTGGCCGGGGCTCGTACTTCGTCGAGAAGATCAGGGCGACTTCATAGTTCGAGCGAAAGTCGGTTGCGGAAAGAACTTCATCCAAAGTGAAATCTTCAATGCGCACCACTCGCATCGGTCGCGTAATGTAACCGAGCCATGGGCGGGTCACTTCGTCGGAAACGGGCCACGCCGTGAGCACCCGTGCCATGGGATAGCGAGCCTCCAGGAAGCGTTCCCCGTCTTCATGCAGCACCACGTAATCGCGGTAGGCGAGGTTGTCCTCAGGCGAGAACCCATACGGAGGATTCCAAAACCAGGCCGCCACAAAGGCCAGCGCGACAATGACCACGGCCATGCGCCAAAAACGCAACCTGCGCCACAACGTCGAGACCGAGAGAATAATGACCAGAGGAACCGCCGGGAGCATGTAGCGCGCCAGCACCGCGCCCCCGATCAACGCCATCGCCACAATATAAGTGAGCACAACGACATAGAAAACCATTTGCACCGGGATGGCGATCCGTGAACGCTCGCCATCGGCATCATGCTGCGGCGGTATCCACATCGCAAACAGCATCGCCAGTGTCAACACCCACAGGTGAAGATACCCGCTGATCTGCCACAACCGCATAAGAAGTGCCAGAAGAAACCGGGTAGGACTCAGAGTCGCCGCCACGTTGTAGCGGAAGAACTCCGGATTACCGAAGACGTATCCGGTGTGCGCATAGTGATAGGCATACCAGAGAGCCAGCGGTAAGGCCGGGATCAGCAGCGAAGCGATGCGCCGCGGAGCACCCCGGAGGGGCAGCGCGATAGTAGCCCAGCGCTTCAGCGCTGGGAAAAGTTGAGGATCTGAGCCAGTCCCGGAGGGACGGCTGATCTGCTGCGGCGCACCCTTCAGCACATGAGGAATCTCCTCGCGATCCAGCCAAAAGGTTTTCCGCCAGCTTTTCTGTGCGACCACACCGATGATCTCCCATCCGGCAAGCGCAACAGGAGCCAGAATCGCCGTCTCTTTCGCCAAGACTGCAAGCGAAAACCAGACTCCAGTCGCGACCAAATCGCCTTCCACATAAGCGGAAATCGCCCAGAAGATAAGCCCGGCAGCGGCCAGGTCTACCTGCGCCAGAGAGCTCTGCGCAAAGAAGACGGGATACAGCGCGGTGCACAGCGTGGCGGCGATCGCAACCTTTGTATTGGCGACCCGTTCAGCCAGCCGAAACAGACCCAGCAGCGAGAAGGCGGCGACCACCAGCATGGCCGTCCGTGTCACCAGCGGAGCGAAGCCCACCACTTTCCACCAGAGGGCCAGCCATGCCATCACCAGGGGTGGATGTGCGTTCGAAACCGTGGAATGCGGAATCAGGCTTCCCGTAAGCAGAAGATCGCGCGCGGCCGGAACGTAGTAGCCCGCTTCATCCCAGAAGTACGGCAACCGCAACAGCGGCAGGTGAAGAAGAAAAGTGAATACAAAGATGATTGCGAACACCAGGGCCGGGTAAGTGCTGGACCATTGCACCGGGCCACTCCGGTAGTCTCTCAGAGTTTTCCCTCCTGGCTGAGGAGCGCGTTGAAGCGAGTAAAGACATTGCTGGTTACCCAGCCGTAACGAATCTCAACCAGCCACCGTGCGATGAATCCAGTGGGAGAAGCCGTTCTAGTGCACTTGTCCTGCCGGGCTCATGCGCGGGTCCAGCTTGATTTCGCCGAAGGCGGTCTCGTAGCCGGCCACGTTCTGCTGCAGAAGTCCGAGCAGCGCCTTGGCCTGTTGCGGGCTCAGGTAGATGCCCTGAAAATTACGAATCTCGACCTGAGCTTCACTTTGCTGTTGTATGGTGCCAAAGACGAGGAAGAAATCCCAGACATTCACTCGCATCTGCACGCTATTGGCATAGGCTTCCCGGTAATCGGGAGTATTGGCCAGCTTCACATTGGGTTGTTGCGGAACGCTCATAGGAGGTCAGTGTAATGACTTTAGGGGCGGAAAGGGAAGGCGAGGCTGAGGAAATCCTCTTAGGAGAGGACGGTTCCTTCGCTTCGGCTGTGGTTCAACTGACAGAAATTGTCAGTCCGTTTACAGATTTCTGCCTTGTCGGGCTGCCGCGAAAGGACATGGTCGTTCGCTACTTTGCTGAAACCAAAGGGGTTGTAGGATGTCATTACGGCCCTTCTCTGGCGGTTAAAGTGCGATACTTGAAGCGGTTCCTAAATCGAATTTCGCGAGTGCTCTTATGACCCATAAGCCCGACGACGGGGCCGTTGAAGAATTCATTCTCCCCGAGAATTTGCTTCCCCTAGGATCTGTGCTGAGCGAAGGCGTCACGCCGCTCGATGTCAGCATGGTATTGGCGAAAGTGTTTCGCGTTCAGTATGCGGAAGTCGCGCTGCTGCGGCTGGAAGGCGGCTTGCTCAAGTTCATTTTTCCCGAGCACCTGCGGACCACGGGAGCGATTCCGATTTCCAGCAAGGCGGTGGCCGCCCATACCGCGTTGAGCAAGAAGGCCGAGATCTTCAACAATTTTGCCCGCGTAAAACACGCCAGCATCTTCGAAACGATCAAGCCGGTCGGAGACGAAACTGACGATCCCGCGCCTCCCTCGCCCATCCAGAAGCTCATGTCGGTGCCGATTCTGGATCAGCACTTGACCGTGCTGGGCGTCATACAGATTTCGCGGAAGGGATTGGATCCGCGCTTCACCCAGGATTTCAGCCGCGAAGACCTGCACGATCTGGAACTAGCCGCCGGACTGCTGGCCGTGTCTCCTGTGATGCACGCCAATTGAAGGCAGGGACGTGGGCGACGCGACCCGATTGCCCAGGCAAGTTCCATCAGCAAAACGAAGTCCTTGGAATTCAACGTCGGTGGAGCGGTTGGTGCGAAAGGGGGGACTCGAACCCCCACGGTTTTACCCGCCAGATCCTAAGTCTGGTGCGTCTGCCAATTCCGCCACTTTCGCATGGCATGATTATACAAAGAGGGATGTTTCTCGAAGCGCTCCGCTGGGAGCAGTGTCCGCACCCACCCAGTTCAGACAAGGTGTGACGAACCAGATACTCGAATGCCCCGGCATGGTTAGGCACAACTCTAGCCAACGGGCTCCAGTCGCCATGTTGCCGACGCCGCCCGGCTTGCAACTCAGTTACTGAACGGCGTTCAGTCCCTGATAAATGAACATGCCAAGCAGCACAAGCAGGAGCACGCCCGAACCGGCGCCGAAAACCCACACCGGCTTCGTGAGCCGGTTGACCTTCACCAGCAATTCGGTCTGCTCTTGTTGCATATGGGAATTCGCGTCGTCGAGATACAACTGCTCATCCTCGTGCATGGTGAGCGTGCTGCGGTAGATGAGAAGGATGATCAGGCCAACAGTAAAAACGCCCCATGCGATCGCAAGCCCAAGCAGTAACGGAGTCCAAGTCCACGTCATAGGCCACCTCGACAGATTGTAAGCCTGTTGGCAACTCCCCCAAGTTTCCAGGACGCAGGCCTCAGCCTACAATCCTCGACCTGGAGGAAGGGCCTAACGCAAACATTATAGCCCCGTTGGCAAGTATCGCTAACGGAATCGTCGTCTGGCCGCCTGGCATCAAATACCATAAAGGGCTTGGTAGCAGTCGGCAGTATTTCGATTGTGCTGCCGTTTGCTTGCCAGCCTCTGCTATAATTTAGAGACTTTAGAGCCAAGGAGATACCAAACGAATGGCTACGACAACTGTCCCCGTTAACCCAACCGTCCCGGAAGTGAAGAAGACCGCTCCGGTTACGCTCACCGCCAGCGCGGTGGCCAAAGTGAAAGAGATCATGGGACAGCAGAATCCCGTGCCTGCCGGTCTGCGCATCGGCGTAGTGGGTGGCGGCTGTTCAGGTTTCTCCTATTCCATGCAGTTTGAAAACGCCGCCGGAATGATGGACAAGACTTTCGAGATGGACGGATTGAAGGTGTTCGTCGATGCCACTTCAGTCATGTATCTGAATGGCTGCATGGTCGACTACGTGGAGACTCTGGAAGGCGCTGGCTTCAAGTTCGAGAATCCGAACGTGAAGAGCACCTGCGGCTGCGGATCATCGTTTAGCGTATAAAGTTTAGCGTGTTAGGCCTTCCGTTGCTTAAGGAAGGTTGACGCGGAAAGTTCGTAGAAGGAAACGGCCTCATCCCGCGGATGAGGCCGTTCTCTTTGCACAAGCGTTTTTGCAGAACCGATTGACGCGGCCCGCGCCTACTGCGGAGGATTGGCCGGTGTCTGCGCCGGCGGCGCAGGCGTGCTCGAATTCGAGTTATTGCCGAAACCTGAAGACTGACCTGACTGCCCGAACCCACTGCCGAAAGAAGAAGAGCTTCCCGGCTGGCCCTGTCCCATTTGTCCCGCCGGCGTACCCATTCCCTGCTGAGCACTGAAGTTTTGCAGCGCCGGTTGGTAAGGTGTGGTGATCAGGCCTCCGCGGTCGGCGGTTGGATCGTAGATGAACTGCCACTCGTTGTATTTCCTCTTTTTATTAAACTCACGAATGGTCTTGTCCTTGCTGGTGCTGGCCACGCCCACGATCGGTCCCCCGCCGAAGACCTGCTGACTGCTGGAACTAGTGTCTCCTTGGGCCGTGCCTGGGGCGACTTGGGAAGAAGCCTGGGTAGGATCCGATCCTGAAGCCGAACTGGTCCCCTGCTGGCCCGAGGCTGTTTGGGAGTTGGAGTTTCCCCCGAATCCCGACGACTGCGAGAAAACGCCGGAACTGTTGACTCCGGAACCGCCGAACGCCGAACCACTGGAACCCGAACCACCAAACGACGAGCCGCCAAATCCTGAACTGCTCGGTCCGGAACCGCTTAATCCTCCGGGGGAGCCCGCAGGAGTCGCGCCGGGAATAGTTCCACCGCCGAAGCTGCCACCCACCGATACCCCGGGGTCCCCGACGTGGAGCAGTTTGAAGTCCTGGCACTTGGAGTTCCGGCAGTTCAGCGGGTCTTTGTAGCGTTTTCGCAGGTAGCGAAGATTGTTGGTGTTTTCAAGATCCTCGAGTTTGGTCGGGTAGCGTCCTAATTTCTTATAGTAGGCGCGGATGGCGCGCGTGTATTGCACTCCGCGGTGGATCATTTCCTGTTCCCGGTCCCGCCGGATCTCAAAGGAAATCTCGGTAATAACTCCGGTGGCCACGATAGCCATCAGAGCGAACACGAGAAGCAGCGTGAGCAGAACGTAGCCGTCCTCACCCCGGCGAAGCCGGCGTGGTGACGGACGCGTGCTGGAGAACGAAGCCATCAGAATTTTGTAATTTGATAATCGGGTAATTTTGCAATTTGATTGTTCCGGAGAGCCGGCCACATTACAAAGCTGTGCAATTACAAGATTGCCCGATTACTAAATTCCTCCTACTGCCTGCGTGAGCGGGATGCTCTGCGGCGGACCGCTGCCCACTACGTCCTGAATATCCACTGCGGTTGGCGAGATGCGCACAACCTTGTAGCGGCGGTCCACAATCTCACCCTCGCTGGCAATAAAAACATCGTCGCCCTTGGAGAGGAAAACCTTCTTGGGTTCTCCAGGCTGGTTCGAGAATCCGAAGTATTTCAGGGGAATCGGCGGCTGCGCTGGCACTGCGGGGGGCTGGTACAGTTGCGCATTCTTCTTGTCCGTAGCCCCGGGCGCCAGCGGCGTGGGAATCGCGACCTCCGCCTGCGACACGAAAATGTTTCTTCCCGAGCCCTCGTACTTGATCTGTTCGGTGGCCGCGAGTTGCTGCAGGCGCAGGGTGGGATCGAGGCTCTGGGGGGCGCGCTCTTTTTTCCCTGCGGTGGACCCTGAACCGTGGCGTGTTGCCGGACGAACCGCATTCTGCGAAGTCGCTTCTGAGTTCGTCGCCGTCGTCGTAGAAGCGATGGTCGAGGAGGATGGCATGAACTCGTAGGCAGCAACCAGGATCGCTACTACTCCCAGCACCGCCGCCAGGATCGCATTCCTCCGGTTTTCGAATCCCAGTTTCACTACGTGCCTGCCTTCAAATAGGTCTCAAGTTTCATTTGCAGCTTAATGGGCCCGTTCTGCTCGCCGGCTAGCGTGATCGTGTTGATGATGAAAAACATGTCATCGCGTTCCAGCGCATTCACAAACTTCGCCAACGAAACGTAGTTGCCCGAAAGGTTGGCATCCATCTCGATCGGCTCCAGTCGGCCGATCTCGGCTTCGTCCACCTTGTACTTGACCTGTTCGATTGTCACCCCATTGGCCAACGCCAGCTTGCCGAGTTGGCTGGGGATCTGCGAGTCCTGGGCGGGAAAACGCTTCTTGTAGAAGTCCGCGATCTGCCGGTTCGCGGTGTCCACTTTTCTGGGCAGATCGGTCAGCGGCTCAACTTGGTGGGTCTTGGCCTGGAGTTCATTCGAGAGCTGGTTCATTTCCTGGCGTCGCGAGTCGGCCGAGCCCACCAGGGGTGAGAGCAGCACCACCACCGCTACTACATCCATCCCCAGCAGGACCGCCAAGGCCGTCTTAATATTTTTCCGGGTTTGCCGCAAGTCTGGCATTAGGGCCTGCCCCTCTTGGAAATCTCCGGCTTTGGCGTTTGGACCGGAACCGGCTCGGGAACATAAATCGCATTGATGTTGAGTTCGATGGTGTCTCCACCGGTCGAAGGTTTTAGATTCTCGTTGTCGATACGAGTCTCGGTAAAGCGCCGCGAATCTTCCATGCGGCGGGCCAATTCGATGGCTCGCTCGCGCGAGTCGCCGGCTACTGTCATCTTCAGCGCCAGTTGGTTGTCCTCATCCAGTTCGGGATGAATCGAAACCAGATGGACCCGGGCCGGCATTACTTTCTCCAGATCTTCGAGCACCCGCGTCCAGGAAAATGACTTGCGCGCGATCAGTTCGTTGAGAAACTGAGACTGGTCCCGCGTGGCCCGATTCTCGGGCCGATTCAGGTACGCCTCGTCCTGCGCGCGAGTCCGGTCGAGTTGCGCGATCTGGGCACGCAAGTCGGCGATCCTGGCGTGATCGCGCCGGGCCGCATACCGGCCCGTGATGGTGAGCGTGAGCAAGGCCAGCGTCACGATGGCCGCAACCGCCAGGCCCGTTCCCCAACGCAGCCAGAACTCCCGCGCATCTTCGTAGGGCTGGCTGGCGAGATTGATGTCGAGACGCATAATGTAAACCAGTTGTCAGTTGCCGGCTGTCAGCCGCCAGTAGGTTTTACTGGGAACTGACAGCTGGCAACTGGCAACTGCCGTTAAGAAATTAAAGCTCCCACTACCCCGGCCATTCTCCAGCGCGGTACGGAACCCCCGGTGCTGACTCCCAACTGCGAAGAACTTACCAGTTCCTGGACCTCCGCGCCGGTTTGGGCGCGCAACGCTGGAGCCGCACTGCCGGTGTCGGATATTCCCGCGACAAATATTTTCTCGATGTTGAGGTGATACGTGTCCTGGAAAAATACGACCGAGGGGTAAACTTCCTCGGCCAACTGCTCTCCCGTGATCGTAACCCCGCGCGTGTTTTCCAGCGTACGGAAAAGCTGAAGCTGTTCCGCATTGAGGATCGCGATACTCGTGGTGCGGGCATCCACTTTCACCACCAGAGTGGGACGCTGTCCCTGCGCTGCGCCCAAGGCTGCCAGCATAGAAGGCAATACCACTCCCGGACTGAATCCGGCATCGCGGAAGGCAGCCTCGTAATCCTCCACCACACTGGCCAGGGCCACCGCCGCCACCACTCGAACCCCTTCGCTCGACTTCTGCGCATGGTAGGAAACTCGCGCCTTGTCCACATCGAACGGGAGAGATTTCTTCATGCGAAACCGCACCACACCAGCGGCTTCCTCGGAGTCGGCCGGCAGCGTGTCGAATTCGAGCAGCACTACCCGCACCGCGGCGTCAGGGACCACCGCAATCACATCGTGCGAGCGCGCCCCCACACTACCCAATGCCGATTGCACAGCCGCGCTGACTGCATCGCGCTGGCGCAAGTTGCCGTCGACCAGGTCTGGAATCACGCTGCCCGGCGCCAGTTCGCGTGCCGCGCAGGCTTCCAGGCTGCGGCCATCTTCGGCCAGGCGCCCCACCAGTACGCGATCGGCTGCGATCTCGCACGCCAGTTTGGGTCTTGCCGGGTTGGAACCAGAAGTCATTTCAGGAGTCAAACTCTTTCTAACTTCAGTGGCCAGTTGCCAGTGGTCAGTAAATTCATAACTGGCAAGCCGGGCACTGATTGCTGCTTCTATAATTCAAACGCCATAGCTTGCGAAATGCAATAGCTGAAGGGGCACTTCAGACAGTGGCCATTCGCCAGTGTCCGGCCACAATCGACTTGTAAATCAGAACGGACCGAACTGGCAACTGGCCGCTGGCAACTGGCTACTGTTGTTTCTACCGCATAGCCTCGATGAAGGTAACCTTGTTGATCTCTTTCAGCGTGGTCAGGCCGAGCCGAACCTTATCCAAAGCGGACTCGCGCAGAAAACGCATGCCTTCTTCCCGCGCCGCGCGCCGGATTTCCGACGTCGGCTTCTTGGCCAGAATCATCTCGCGGATGCGATCGCTCAAATCCAGCAATTCGTGAATCGCGGTGCGGCCGCGGAAGCCCGTGCCCGCGCACTCGATGCATCCCGGCCCTTCATACAATGCCACCTTCGACCACTGTCCGGCATCCAGTCCGCTGGCCTCCAGCACGTCCGGCGGATAATTCACGGGCGTTCGGCAGGATTCGCAGATTAACCGCACCAACCGCTGCGCCAATATACAGTTCAGCGCCGAGACGAAGTTATAGGGCTCGACCCCCATGTTGAGGAAGCGGCCGATCACATCCACCACGTTGTTGGCGTGGACCGTGGTGAAGACCAGGTGGCCGGTGAGCGCCGATTGAATGGCGATCTGCGCCGTTTCCGTGTCGCGGATTTCGCCCACCATGATTTTGTCCGGGTCGTGGCGCAGAATCGAGCGCAAGCCGCGGGCGAACGTGAGTCCCTTTTTCTCGTTGACCGGAATCTGCGTGATGCCGCGCAGTTGGTACTCCACCGGATCTTCAATCGTAATGATCTTATCTTCGTCGGTCTTGATCTCGTTCACCGCGGCATACAGCGTGGTGGTCTTGCCGCTGCCCGTCGGTCCCGTAACCAGCACCATGCCATAAGGTTCTTTAATGTAGCGGCGGAACTTGCGCAGGTCGTCTTCGTCGAAGCCCACCACGTCGAGCGTGAGCGACTTGAACTTCTCGCTCATCGATTCTTTATCCAGTACGCGCAGCACGGCGTCTTCGCCATGAATCGACGGCATGATCGAAACGCGGAAATCGATGGCGCGCCCGTTGTACTTCACCCGGAATCGTCCGTCCTGCGGGACGCGTCGCTCGGAAATATCCAGTTCGCTCATCACCTTGATGCGCGAAATCACGGTGGAATGATGTTCCTTACCGATGGGCGGCATGGCCTGCGTCAGCACGCCGTCGATGCGGAATTTGATCACCACCGAGTCGTCCCGCGTCTCGATGTGAATATCGGAAGCGCGGCGCTGCAGCGCGGTGAAGATCGTCGTATCCACCAACCGGATGATCGGGCTGGTATCGCCCGCTGCCGTCAGCTTGTCGATGGTCAGGGTTTCTTCGGCGCCGGTGGCTTCGTCTTCGCGGATGATCTGGAAACCTTCGCTGGCCTCTTCCAGAACGCGCTGCGACTGCTCCGTCTTCTTCAGGATGTCCGAGATCTGTTTCAGCGTCGCCACTTTGGTGACGATGCGCTTCTGCAGCAGCAGGCTGATCTCGTCGATCATCATCAACTGGCTGGGATCGGCGATCGCGATGGCCAGCTTGCCGTCCGCCGTCTCTTCCAGCGGCACGAAGTTGTAGCGGAACATCAGTTCGGGCGAGAACTTCTTGAACAGCTCGTGATGAAGCTGGAAGTCGGTGAGGTCTACAAATTCGCAGCGATAGCGCCGCGCCACGTCCTGCGCGCGTTCCAGGTCGGTGATGGGATTTCCCGTCGTCACCACCTGTCCGCCATTCTCGCCGTGTACGAAAAGTGATTTCTTTTCCGCCATCGCCATTCTCAAATCCCCGAAACCATTTCGTAATTTAGTAATTGAGTAATTTTGTAATTTAAGAACCTGCGTCGATGCATGTGACGGGTTCAAATTACCCAATTACAAATTACTCAATTACCCAATTCTCTTTAGTGCACTCCCAGAGTGAAGATCGGCAAATATAACGAGATCAACACTCCGCCCACGAAAACCGCCATCACCATCAGAATCAAGGGTTCGATCAGCGCCATGGAAGCGCCCAATGCCGTCTGTACGTCTTCTTCATAGAACTCGGCCACCGAATTCAGCATCGCCGGCAAAGCCCCGGTAGACTCGCCAACCTCCAGCATTTCCACGGCCAGGTCGGGAAAGATATTCTGTTCCTCCAGACTGCTGGCCAGCCCCTGCCCCTCCCGAACTCTCACGCTCGCCCGCATCACGCCTTTCAGGATGCGGCGACTGGTCATCGAAGTGCCCGCGGTTTCCATCGACGGCACCAGCGGCAGCCCGCCCTGCAGCAGCGTCGAAAGCATGCGCGAGAAGGTTGCCACCTGGTGCTTCAGCCGGATATCGCCCAGCAACGGCAGGCTCAGGATGAACCGGTCAATCTGGTCGCCGCCCCGGTCCGTCTTCCGCCACTGCCAAAACACAAAAACCGCCAGCGCCAGCCCAACGGCAATAAACGGAAAATACTTCTGCGCATACGTTCCCACCGCCAGCATGAACAGCGTAATGGCCGGCAGTTTCGCGTCCAGACTATTAAACAGGTCGGCGAATTTCGGCACCACATAGGTGAACAAAAACATCACCATAATCGTCACCACGGTGACCAGCAGCGTGGGATAGATTAGCGACACAAACAGTTTCTTGCGGAAGCTCATCGCCAGGCGCTGAAAGTTGATGTAACGGGTCAGCACCTCGTCAATGTTTCCGCTCTTTTCTCCCGCCATCAGCGTGGTGGTGTAGATCTTCGGAACCATGCTATGCGCGGCAAAGGCGTCGGATAGCAACTCTCCGCCTTTTACCCGCTCCCGCACGTTCTCCAGCACCTGGCGCAAATTGGCATCTCTTTGCCGCTTGATCAGCAAATCCAGCGAGTTCAGAATCGGCAACCCGGCCTTGATCAGCGTCAGGAACTGCTGGTTAAACACCAGGAACGAACCCTGCTTCAGCTTGCGTCCGCGGCGCATGGAAAGCCCGCCGGAGAGCAGTCCCTGGGGCTTTACCCAGTAGACCAGGTAGCCTTGCGAGGCGAAGCGGTCGCGCACCTCCGCCACCGAGTATCCCTGCTCCACCTGCTCCAGCGTTCGGCCCCGCTCGTCCGCGACTTTTATGACGAATTCCGCCATTTATCTGTTCTTTTCGGCTTTCTGCCCTGCACAGTACCCTATCGCTCAGTCTAACATTCCCGCTCTTGATCCCGAGTCCAGATCACGAGATCGGCCTATGTTTCCAGTATCGCAAGTAACCGGTCTCACGTTGGGTCGGGGAAGCTTCCGCCTCCACGGCCGTGCAGCAAGCCTATACCCATCAATACGATACAGCCGCCTGCCACAGGGAGACCTTACGGCCCCAGCTCGCCCTCAATCGTCTCCGTTCCCGCCGGAGGACTGAACTGGAACTGCCTCTCCCGAATCGCTACATTCTCTTTCTGGTCACTGAACCGGTATTCGGTTGCCGACCCATCCACTTCGTTCATTACAATCCGCGCAATCCTGTGCTCGGGGGTCACTTCTAGCAGGATCTCGCTCACCCGGTCAGCCAGAGCCTGCGGCACGCCTCGCAGAACCACGTCTCCGGTAGCCACCGGCTCAACATCGGGAGCCAGCGACAGCCCCTGCAATTCCTTCTCCAGCCTGGTTCGCCCGAGCAACAACGCCAGCGGAGACCTCGCGTCGTCCAGCTTTCGTGCATCGGTTTTCCGCACCTGCCGGTCGCCCGGAACGTAAAACCACGCACTCGTCCCATCGCTCACAAAGAGCTTCTCCCTGGGAGAACGGTATTCCCACCGCATCTTGCCAGGTTTTTTCAACCCGCCCAGAGCGCCCGACTTAGACAGCCAAAGCGTCCCAGATTCCGTCCGCTCCATCCCCGACCCGCGATAAGTCTCGGTAA
>Ga0208190_1000009_pt1 | contig 78529 bp, 68 predicted proteins | sample June2015DPH_13_1_FD_184708 | JGI IMG/M metagenome (GOLD analysis project Ga0208190, IMG submission 184708) | Peatland microbial communities from SPRUCE experiment site at the Marcell Experimental Forest, Minnesota, USA - June2015DPH_13_10... | ecosystem: Environmental > Terrestrial > Soil >... | reverse complement strand
ACCAGACGGAAGACGGGACACACGTTCAGGCAGGAAGCGCAACGGATGCATTGCATCGCCTGTTTGAACTTCGGGTCCTGCGACATCTCGGTGCGCCGGTTATCCATCAGGATGACGTGCAGTTGCTTGGGCGTTCCGTCGGTGTTGGGCACGGGGCCGCTGATCATGGAGACGTAGCTGGTCATCAACTGCGCCGTGGCGCTCTTGGGGAGAGCCGTCAGGACGGGGACCACGTCTTCGAACTTCTCCATCAACTTCTCGAGGCCGACGATGGCGACATGAATTTTCGGCAGCGTCGTCACCAGACGCGCGTTGCCTTCGTTGGTAACGATGACGAGAGTACCGGTTTCCGCGACCGCGATATTCGCTCCTGTAATGCCCATCTGCGCGTCGAGAAACTTGGTGCGCAGTTTGCCGCGTGCAAACTTCACCAGTTTCGGGATGTCCGGCTTCTGGCCTTCTTCGACCTGCTCATTGAAAACCGCGGCAACTTCTTCCTTGGTCATGTGGATGGCGGGCATGACCATGTGCGAGGGCGTCTGGCCTGCAAGCTGAATAATCCATTCTCCCAAGTCGGTTTCGCCCACCTCGATGCCGGCGGCTTCGAGATGCTGGTTGAGATGAATCTCTTCCGAGGCCATGGACTTCGATTTCACGACGCTCTTGACACCATTGTCTCGCGCGAGATTCAGGACGTACTCGCGAACCTGGGCGGGATCGTTAGTTCGGAATACTTTCGTGCCACGCGCTTCGGCGTTCCTGGTGAAGAGGTCGGCGAGCTCGTCGAGGTGCGAGGCTGCGTAGGATTTCCGATCGGCAATCTGGGTCCGCAGCGCCTCGAAGTCGTAGCCCTCGTAAGCTTTCGCGCGGCTGATCCGGTAGGCCTCGGAAAATCGTCCAAGCGCGCCGGTGAGGTTGGGATTGTGTACCGCCTTGGCGATGGACTCGCGAAATTTGGTTTCCATCAGTTCACGCTTCCTGGCGCATCGTAGAAGACAATGATGAGCTTCTCGGGTCCGTGCACGCCGATGGTAAGCACGCGTTCGATGTCAGCGGTGCGGCTGGGTCCGGTAATGAAGGAAATGTAGTTCGTCTGCTCCGGCCGTATCTTGGTCAGGGCCGACGGCAGGTCGGGTACAAGACGATCGCTCCGCATCAACGCAATGTGAATCGGGGGAAGCGTGGAGACCAGCCTCTGGTCGACGGCTGCAGCGTCCTGCATAAGCGTTCCGGTATTCGCAATTGCCCAGTCGAGTTGGCTGATGCCCACCTTCGCAAGGGCAGAGAGTTCACGATTCACGTTGAAAATCACGCCGGGAAGTTTGGCGGTTAGTTGTTTCTGGTCGAAGCCATCGAGGAACGCACACTGCGCCCACACCGCGTAAGCCTGAGGAGCGTCGTTCACTCCGGCGTCTCGCAAGTAGTGGAGGATGAAGTCCAGAGCCTCGTTCTTGTGGGGGAAGCGATGGACTTCCGCGTTCACGGCTTCGGCGCGGAGTTTGAAAGTGTCAAAGATGGCATCCATACGCTCACGCCTTTCAAAAGTCACTCCTGGCTTTTCGCCGCGATTTTCACCGTAATACCATGTGGGTGAAGGGATATACGTAGGCCATAAGAAAGACGAAGATGCCGACCAACGCGGCCAGGGCAATGCTGTGCAAGAAGACGTAGCGGAGAATCTGGCCTTCATGCCCGTACCACTGCGTTGCCGTACTGGCGACGACGATGCTCTGGGCATCAATCATCTTGCCCATTACGCCTCCGGTAGTGTTGGCCGCAGCCATCAGCACGGGAGAGACATTGACCTGCTGTGCCGATATCTTCTGCAGGCTGCCGAAGAGCACATTCGAGGAAGTATCCGATCCGGTGAGAGCCACACCCAGCCAGCCGAGCAGGGTCCCGAAAAACGGGTAGAGATGGCCGGTGCGCGCAAACGCCAGTCCCATGGTCGCATCGAGTCCGGAGTAGCGGGTTAGCATGCCGATCGCGAGCATGGCCGCGATCGTCAGCAGCGAGAAGCGCACTTTCACGATGGTTCGCCCGTACACGGAAAGAATTGTTCGGAAGCTGAGTCCCATCACGAGACCCGACAGAATACCCGCCAGCAGGATGCCGGAGCCGGTCGCGCTTACCCAGTTCAGCCCGAAGACCGCGCCTTCCTTGGCCGGTTTAGGCACCACCGGTGGGACACGAAGAGACAAATTGTTCAGCCCACTGACCGGAAACTGCGGGTTGGTGATTTTGCTCGGTGGAGTGCTCCAGCTTGCCAGCGAGGTGAACGTTTTTTCCGGCGCATTCATCAGGTTCTTGCCAGTCTGGGTGCCCCACAGGAAGACGATTACGCTCAGGATGATCCACGGCACCCAGGCTCGCGCGACCTCAGAACGAGTGAAGCCGTGATGAGCGTGGTGGCCGGTCTTGCCCTCTTCGCCCTCGAACGTCCAGACGCGCTTGGGGTGCCAGATAAAGAGGAAGCCGATCAGGCAGGCCATGGAGACGACCGATGCGATGACATTGACGACCCAGGGGCCATGCAAATTCGATATGAGCAGTTGTGGAATCGCGAACGAGACTCCGGCTACGAGGATGGCCGGCCATACCTCCAGCATCCCGCTCCATCCGGCAAATGTGCAAACCAACCAGAAGGGCACGAGAACGCAGAATGGCGTGAGGATGCGTCCGGCCATCGCGCCCAGAGTGATCTCGCTGAAGCCTGTGACCTTGGCCAGTGCAATGATCGGCGTGCCCAGCGCGCCGAACGCCACGGGCGCGGTGTTGGCGATCAGCGACAGGCCGGAGGCTTGCAGCGGTTTGAATCCGAGCCCAATCAGCAGAGCGGCGGTTACCGCGACCGGTGTGCCGAACCCGGCTGCGCCCTCAAAGAAGGCTCCGAAGCAAAACGCGATCAGGAGCAACTGCAGGCGACGGTCCTGAGTGATGCCGGTAAGGCTGTGCTGCAATACATGGAACCGTCCGGATTCGACGGTGAGCTGGTACATGAAGATGACATTCAGCACAATCCAGCCAATCGGGAAGAGACCATAAGCGGCGCCATAAACGGCGGTCGCGCCAGCCAGACGCGCCGGCATATGGAAGGCAAAGATGGCGGTGAGCAATGCTGCCGCCAGGCCAGCGAGGGCCGCGTAGTGCGCCTTGACGTGTCCGAGAGCGAGGCTCCCAAGCAAAACGATAATCGGCAGCGCGGCCAGCATGGTCGACAGCCACCAATGCCCGGTGGGATCGTAACCTTGGGCCCACGGCGATGACAAAGGAGGAATTTTCAGGATCGCGATGGCGGCAATCGCCGCAATGACAATGACGATCGCGGAAACAAGGAGGTTTGCTGGCGGAGGAACCGGCGCCTTGACGGGGGTCGTGGGCGGCGTCTTGGCCGGCACGAGGGTAGTTGCCATAAATCACCAATCAGCAGGGCGTAGCTTGACACCGACTTGCAATATGCCCGGCCCTGCGCGTCAGCGGTGCGGCTGTGAACGAATCTCGAACACGGAAATTCCAACCACAGTGCTGATCGCTGACAAATCATTCAAACCGGCTCGGCGCACATGTTTCCGGTGATGCCGGAATACCAGGTGACCAGAACTGGGCCGCAGGGGAGATGCCACGTTCATCCTGCCATGAGTCAGGAGTAAGGTGCTTTCCACAGCAGGCTGCGACTGATCAAAAGTAGAGGGCAGAGAGCGCCCGGTCTGTGATGTTAATCACATCTCTTTGTGACCCTCGGTGATTACCGAAGAGCGCGAGCCCAGATAGAAGCCGAATGAGGATGCGTTCATGAGCATCTTGCCAAAGCCGTGTGCTCATCATTTATCCTTAATAATCCTGACGCTTTGAAAGGAGTGTTATGAAGACTCTTCTTGCACTTAGCCTGACCCTGATGCTGGCTGCGCTTTTTGCCGTGGCCGCGGATCAACCCCAGCCCCCGAGAGTGGGCACCGAGGCCCCCGCTTTCAGCCTGCCTAGCCAGGAGGGAGCGCAGGTGTCGCTCGATCAATTCAAGGGCAAGTGGGTGGTGCTTTACTTCTATCCCAAGGACTTTACTTCGGGATGCACGATCGAAGCGCACAACTTCCAACGTGACATCGATAAATACACGCAGAAGAATGCCGTGGTTGTAGGCGTCAGCGTGGACGACGTGGATTCGCACAAGAGCTTCTGCACCAAGGAAGGCTTGAACTTCAAGCTGCTTGCGGATTCCAGCCATGCGGTCGTGCAAAAATACGGCTCGATCATGGAATACAACGGCGCGACTCTTGCCGCGCGCAACACTTTCCTGATCGATCCCGCGGGCGTGATCAGAAAGGTGTACATCAAGGTCAGTCCGCAGGGTCACAGCGAAGAGGTGCTGGCCGATCTGCAGCTGCTGCAATCCGCTAAGTGAGGTGAATCCGACAGCAGTAGATGATGGTGCCGGGCTGGTCTCGACCAGGGGAGAAGAGGTGCGAACATGCAAGTTTGCATTCGAGCGTCTAAGTTTGCGTTGCTAGTCTTTCAGCTGCTCCTTTGTGGACTAACTCTGTCGGCTCAGCAGCAAAGCCGGTTGCCCACGCCCAAGGGAGGCGACTACGTTTCTCACGATTTCCATTTCAAGTCGGGCGAAACCCCTTCTGAATTGCGGATGCACTACGCGACGTTTGGAACGCCTGTGCGCGATGCGAATGGCCGGGTTACGAATGCCGTGCTGCTTTTGCACAGTACAACCGGTTCCGGCGGACAATTCCTCGCGCCGCAGTTTGCCGGCGTGCTATTCGGGCCGGGGCAACTCCTCGACGTCACGCACTATTACGTCATTCTGCCGGATGACATCGGGCACGGAGAGTCCAGCAAGCCCAGCGACGGTATGCACGCCCATTTTCCGCAGTATGACTACGACGACATGGTCGCGGCGCAGCACGAGTTGCTGGAAAAGGGACTGGGCGTGAACCATCTGCGCCTGATCCTGGGCACCTCCATGGGCTGCATGCATTCCTGGGTTTGGGGTGAAACCTATCCCGACTTTATGGACGCACTCATGCCCTTGGCCTGCCAGCCGGTGGAGATTGCAGGACGGAATCGAATCTGGCGGAAGATGGTGATCGACGGTATTCGCGAGGATCCCGACTGGAAGAAGGGTGAGTACACGGCCCAGCCTTGGGGCGCGCTGAAGACCGGGGCAGAGATGTTTTACATCGCCGCAGGCTCAGCTCTGCAGATGCAGAAGAACCTTCCGACGCGTGACGCGACCGATGCGGCGGGGCGGGACTACGTGAAGCGGTTCAGTGCGGACCACGATGCCAACGACCTGCTTTACGCGATGAATGCTTCGCGGAACTACGATCCTTCGCCGCAGCTCGCGAAGATCACTGTGCCGGTGATGTTTGTGAACTCAGCGGACGATTTCATCAATCCGCCGGAACTGGGAATTGCGGAACGTGAAATCAAACGGGTGAAGAAAGGCCGCTTCGTGCTGATTCCGATCTCGGAGCAGACCCGCGGTCACGGTACGCACACTTGGGCGGCAGTGTGGCAGCAGTATCTGAAGGAGCTGCTGGAAGCCTCGCAACATTAAGGCCGGCCGGAGCGAGACAGCAGGGGAAGATTGGAGGCGCGGGTCGGAATCGAACCGACGCATAAAGGTTTTGCAGACCTCTCCCTTACCACTTGGGTACCGCGCCCTCTCATTGATTAAAGTAGCGTTACCAGCGGAAAAAGTCCACCCGTGCTTAGGGTGGAGAATCACACACTAGTCAGCTTGCAAGGGGACCACTCAGAAGACGGACCGAGGTCTCATAGAACCTTCGCGAGTAGGCCTTAAAAGAATCTGGAGCGGGAGACGGGGGTCGAACCCGCGACATCGACCTTGGCAAGGTCGCGCTCTACCACTGAGCTACTCCCGCTCGACCAATCGATTATAAACAAGCGGGCAGTCTGCGGCAACGACCTCACCGCCCGATCACAATGCTTTCGACATGACGATGCAGTGGCATTTGACGCCAGCCTTTAGCGGACGCGTGGGGTGAAAGTCCTCGGTGCGGGTTTCGGAATATCCCAGGTTTCGATAGAAAGGGAGCAGTTCCGGGCGCAGGCTCAACACACTGATGTCCATATCCTTGCATCCGTGATCGCGGCCGTACTGCTCCGCCGCCGCCGTCATTAATTTTCCCAATCCCTTACCTTGCTGCGCCGGATCGACCGCAAGCATTCCGAAATATGCCCGCTCGCCGCGCAGTTCGACGTAGACGCTCGCGATCGCTTTCCCGTCGCGTTCTGCAACCAGAAGGTCGCCAATGCGCATAGTTGCTGACAGGTGTTCGTCATCCGTGCGCGTGCCTTCGAGGAACGCCTCGATGGCAAACGCTGCGTTGATAATCGGGATCAGGGATGGCCGGTCGTCTGCATTCGCGATCCGGATAGTGACGTGATCGATCCGATGTAGCATGGCCTTCATTGCGCGCCGCTCATCGCGGCGATACTTGATCCCTACGGAGGGGCCAGACGACGCCCGAAGGAAAAACTGTACGCGACTTTAGTGAGGCGCCCACTGTGGATCTTCTTCCGGCTTCACGATGTGGCCATCGCGCATGTGAATGATCCGGTCTCCATACCGAGCTGCCTCGGGATTGTGGGTGATCATCAGCACGGTCTGGCCTAATTCCTGGTTGGACTGCCGCAACATTTTCAAGACAACGTTCGAATTCTCGGTGTCCAGATTTCCCGTGGGCTCGTCGGCCAAAACCACTGCTGGCTTGTTGACGAGGGCGCGAGCCAAAGCTACGCGTTGTTGCTCGCCCCCGGAAAGTTCGGACGGGCGATGGTCTAGTCGCTTGCTGAGTCCCAATAAATCGCAGATGCGGAGAAAAAAACCGGGATCGCGGTCCCCGTTTCCGGCAATCTCCTGCGCGATGGCAATGTTGGAACGAGCGTCGAGCGTGGGCAGCAGGTTGAATTTCTGAAATACGAAGCCAATTTTGCGCTTGCGTATGCGGGTGCGTTCCGCATCCGAGAGTGTGGCGAAATCATCGCCAGCCATGATTACCTTGCCGGAATCGGCACGCGTCAATCCCCCCAGAAGGTAGAACAGGGTGGACTTACCACTGCCGGAAGGGCCGACCACGGTTACAAATTCTCCTTTTTGCACGCTGAAGGAGACGCCACGAAGCGCGGGCACGTCGATCCTGCCTACGCGATAAGTTTTGTGCAAATCAATGGCTTCGATGAATGCGCCCATGCCAGCCTTGATCTTACACGATGGGATTTGGAGAGTGACGGGTGCGGGACTGCAGTCTCAAGCTACTCCTTGCCGCTCAGGCAATTGCACCCTCTGTTGCATTCGCTTGGGTCCGCGCTTGCGCACCAGAAGCAGACGGATTCGTTCCAGCAGATCGGCGGGCGCGTACATGCCCCGGGCCAGGAACACGTCGGCTTGCGATTCGTGATCGTAGATGCGGGCCTTGCTCGAAATGAGGATTGCCGGAACGTGGGGTGACAGGTTCTTAACTGCTGCGATCAGCTGCGGACCATCCAGGCCGGGCATGGCCATATCGGTGACGACCAGATCGATGCCGCCCTGCTTGAAACGGTCCAGGGCCTCTTCGCCGCGGGAATAACTAGCTACGCGGTAGCCGCGGGTCTCCAGCATGATCTTGCGATAGGAAAGAGATTGTTCGTTGTCGTCGACACACAAGATAGTGCGCTTAGGTTTCATTCACCGTCCGTATCCGCAGGTCGCCGGTTGTGTGCCGGGATCAGCGGACATTTTCTCTGTTCACGAAGAATAGAAGAGCGAAGTGATGCTAACGGCAAGCGACCAGCACTGTAAAGTACCGTCGAAGTCATTGGCAGATTCTTGCCATTGACTTTTTTGGAGATTGCGAAAGGCGCAATTCTGCGATGCTTGCACGCGTTCCCCTAAAGAAAAACTTCGCCGCGCATGATTTCAACCGAGTGCCCGCCTACGCGCACGTTAACTACCCGGTTATCGCTCTGCGAGGCTCGCACGAAAATCCGGCTGGGCCGCCGCATCTCTACCCCTTGTTCAATAAGGACACGCTCATCGGGCCTGGACACGCCGTGCGCCACCATCCAGGCTGCGGAACAACCCGCGGCTGATCCCGTGGCTGGATCCTCGCCGTTGTAGAAGAGCATTCGAGCGTGCAAGCGAGCTTCGCGATCCACGGTTTCTCGGGTGACGAAATAAAAAAACTTGCCCGCGGTTTTGGCGAGATACTCGGCGGCGCTGCTGAGATCGATTTGTAAATTCCGCATGACCGTCAGCGATTTCAGAGGCGTTACAGTGAACGGAACGCCCGTGGAAACGGTCTGAATGGGCAAGGAGTCGTCGAAGTCCTGCCCGCGCAAACCGGTTGCCCGCGCCACCGCTTCCCGCTCGTGCTGCATTCCGAAGGTCGGATCGATCTGCGTCATTTCGCCGAACGGCGGCTGCCCCTCACACTCTTCGAAATTTACGGGAACCCTTCCGGCATTTAGCTCAAGCACGATTTGTTTGGCGCCGGTTTGACCGCGCAAAGCAAATGCCGTTCCCAGCGTTGGATGTCCGGCAAACGGCAGTTCCTCCCGCACGGTGAAGATGCGCACGCGAATGCCCCGCTCCCGTTCGATGGCGGCGTCGCGGGGCAGGATGAACGTGGTCTCGGAAAGGTTCATCTCCTTGGCCAGAGCCTGCATCTCGGCGTCGGTCAATCCACGGCCGTCGAAGAATACAGCTACGGAATTGCCCTCGAGGCGACGCGAAGAGAAAACGTCCCACTGCGCTATCTTCAGACATCTTGATGGTTGGCTCATGAACCGTCCCCGGGTGGAAAAGTTGACAGCATTTCGGACAGAACCGTGCCGCAGCTAGAGAGATGACAACGGGTGTTTTTACGATGCAGCAATTCCCCAGAAACGGCGCGGCTGGCTACCTGGCGGTTGACACGGTCCGTTGAGGATTCTATTCTAGCTGCGTGTTTTGCTTCCCCAATGCCGGCTTCGCATGTTGTTGCATGTGTCCGCCGGCGCGTGGGTAGGAAGCGAACAAGATTTTCTTCCAACCCACCCGGCAAAGCGGGTGGGTTTCGTTTTCGTCCGATGTTCACCCGAATAAGAGCCGCGGCTGGCCAACTCTTACGGCGTCGAGCAAATTGAATTCACGAGGAGAGAAACATGAGCACCGAGACGGCAACCGAAATATCCAGGATCCCGCGCATCAATGATATCGCCCCGAATTTCACCGCCGAAACCACGCAGGGCACGATCAACTTTCACGAATGGATCGGCGACGGCTGGGCGATTTTGTTTTCGCATCCCAAAGACTTCACTCCCGTATGCACCACCGAACTCGGTTACATGGCGCGCCTGCAGCCTGAATTCGCCAAGCGGAACACCAAGATCATCGGCCTGAGCGTGGACCCGGTGAGCAGCCACGGCAAGTGGGCCGCCGATATTGAAGAGACTCAGGGCACCAAGGTGAATTACCCGATGATCGGCGACCCCGAACTTAGGATTGCCAAGCTCTATGGCATGTTGCCGGCCGAGAGCGGGCACACCTCGGAGGGCCGCACGGCGGCGGACAATGCGACAGTGCGCACCGTGTTCGTCGTCGGGCCGGATAAGAAAATCAAACTGCAACTGAGTTACCCCATGAGTACCGGCCGGAATTTCGACGAAATACTTCGGGTGGTTGACTCCATGCAGCTCACGGCCAAACATAAAGTTGCTACGCCGGTGAATTGGAAGCAGGGGGACGAAGTCATCATCCTGCCCTCGGTATCGAACGAGGAAGCGCAACAGAAGTATCCGGGAGGCTGGAAGTCGCCTAAACCGTACCTGCGCATCGTGCCGCAGCCGAAGTAGCCGGACCTTTGCTGGAAGCGCATGCGGTCCGGTGATCGTCCCGGTCTTCAAAACCGGCGGGCGGCGGGTTCCCCCGTCACCGGTGGGTTCGACTCCCACTCGCTTCCGCCAATCACCGACTTTTCCGCCGCAGCTTGCGTTCGGGCGGATAGGCGACTATCTTGGTAGTGTTACTCGTCTTGATTGTCAGTGCGGTTCCGAAAGCTATCACGGCAAATCCTGGAAAAGGGCAGATCTGATTATGAAAATTGCAAACGATATTACCGAACTTATCGGCCACACTCCGCTGGTGCGGCTTAATAAGGTCACGGAAGGCTGCGTGGCTGATGTTGTCGTCAAACTCGAAAGCCAGAATCCGGTGGGCAGCGTAAAGGACCGCATCGGCGTAAGCATGATCGCCGAGGCGGAGCGCGCGGGCAAAATTCATCCGGGCAAGACCGTGCTGATCGAGCCCACGAGCGGCAACACCGGCATCGGCCTCGCTTTTGTAGCCGCCGTCAAAGGCTACAAGCTGATCCTGACCATGCCTGAGACCATGAGTCTGGAGCGGCGGGTACTGCTGCTGGCTTTCGGTGCGGAAATCGTTCTTACGCCCGGTCCGCGGGGCATGAAGGGCGCCATCCTCAAAGCCGAGGAGTTGCTGGCAAGCACTCCCAACAGTTACATGCTGCAGCAGTTCGACAATGCGGCCAATCCCAAGATCCACTTCGAGACCACGGGCCCCGAGATCTGGAACGATACCGACGGCCGGGTCGACTTTCTGGTCTCCGGCATTGGCACCGGCGGGACCATCACCGGCGTTTGCCAATTCATCAAACCCAAGAAGGCGTCGTTCAAAGCCATCGCTGTCGAGCCAACGGAAAGTCCGGTGCTCTCTGGAGGAAAGCCCGGGCCGCACAAGATTCAAGGGATCGGCGCCGGTTTTGTTCCCAGCATCCTGCGCCGGGACTACATTGACGAGGTGATCCAGGTCAGCAACGATGACGCGATCCGCACGGCACGGCGGCTGCCGTTGGAAGAAGGCATTTTCGTGGGAATTTCTTCCGGAGCCGCGGTCTTTGCCGCTCTGCAAGTGGCGCGGCGTCCCGAGAATGCGGGGAAGCTGATCGTGGCGGTTTTGCCGTCCTTCGGAGAACGCTACCTGAGCACCGTGCTGTTCGAGGAGCTGCGCAACCGCGCCCAACAGATTCCTACCGCGACGCTTCCGGCTTGATCGCGCAGGCGGCTGACAGCTCGCCGCGGACGCGCATGCCCGCCGCGGAGTCCATTGCTCGGGGCGTGGAAATCCCTGTGGAAATCTGCGCCTGCACGGCCGAATTTTCGAAATCCGCGCAAAACACTCGGGTGTATCATTGTTTCCCAACAAGCTAGCTAAGAGTCCAAGTGCAAACGGTCGGAGGGACCGGCGTCAACGGCTGAAATTCTGGCCGTGGTGCGTGCCCTTAAGCATCAGGGAGAAAAATGAGAAGCAACCAGCAGCGTTTCCTGTGGTTCGGTGTCTCAATTCTCGGAGTGCTCACTTCTCCAGCGTTGTTCGGTCAGGCTTCCCGCAGCCCGGAGGCAACCATCCCTGTACCCAGCGACTGGAGTCATCGCAGCGTCATCTTCTCCAGACCGGCGACCACGGAACAGGCCAAGCGGGTGGAACAGGACCCTCGCTATTGGCAGCAGCGCTATCGGCGGGAGTTGCCGGTGATGGTGCCTGCGGCGCAGAGCCGTGACGCCCTTGCTTCGGAGTTGCGCAGCGACGCGAAAGTCCCGCGCAGGCGTAGAAATCAGGAGCTGAATCGGGACTGGCAGGAGAGCATGGGCACCGGCGCAAGTGTGGGCGCGGGAAACTTCCCTGCCAAGTTTTCATTCTTGGGCACTACTGCCAACTGCGGAACTGCCACGCAGCCCGATTTCGTTGTCTACAGTACTGGCCTTGAAGGATCGACCACGCAAGCCAGCGTCGTGGCTTACGACAACCTCTACGCCGGTTGCATCGGCACGGTGCCTTCGGTCTACTGGGCGTACAACACCGGCGGAAAGATCCTGACGTCTCCCGCGTTCTCCCGCGACGGCACGCAAGTCGCGTTTGTTGAAACCGAAGGCGGCTTCGGGCTTTTGGTCCTGCTCAAATGGTCTCCTTCTCCGACCGACACCATAGGCACCCCGGAGACCCTTACTCCCGTGCTCGCAGCTGCGTATCCGAGTTGCTCCGCACCTTGCATGACGGAGATCCTCCTGAGTGACAGCGAGCTCGTCCAAACCGACGACACGACCTCCTCGATCTTTGTCGACTACAGCGGTGATACCGGTTGGGTCGGAGGAGCATCAGGCTGGCTCCACAAGATCACGCCGTTGTTTAAGGGAGTGCCGGCGGAAGAGCACGATCTATTTTTCCCCGTCCAGGTGAACCCCACCAATCCCACCGCTCTGTCCAGCCCGGTTCACGATTATGCGACGGGAAATGTGTTTGTTGGAGATTTCGGCGGGTACTTGTACTGGGTGGATAGCACAACCGCGGCAGTCACCCAATCGGGCCAGTTGGATCACGGCACGGGGATCGTAGAAGGCCCAATCGTCGATTCCACGTCTGGACTGGTCTACGTGTTCTCGTCGAGTGACGGGAGCGCGGGTTGCACTTTCGGGGCTGACTGCTCGGTGGTTTACCAGACCAACACAACCTTTACTGCCGATGATGTTCCTCCGAAAGCGATCGTTGGAACCAGCACGGTGACTGGTGCTACACCAGGCCCGAATCCTCTCTACATCGGCGCTTTCGACAGTGCCTATGAAAACTCCACAAACCCGCCCACAGGAAACCTCTACGTTTGCGGCAACACCGGCGGGCCTCCGACCCTGTACCAAATTCCCATTGCGGCTGGCAATTTACCCTCGACCGGGATACGCATCACACAGTTCACCACGTCCGCCAAGACCGCGTGTTCTCCGGTCACGGACGTTTTCAATGCGAATGCCACGGGAGGAGCGACGGAATGGCTCTTCGTCAGCGTGGAAGACAACGGCCGGAACCCAGCCTGCGCTGCCATCGGCTGCCTCTTCAACTTTGAGGATACCGTGTGGCAGCCCACCGGCACATACGCGGTGGGGCAAGAGGTTCTCGCGCTCAGTCCCACTGACAATCTCCTGTTCATCAACGTGGTCATCGCGGCTGGGACCTCCGGGGCGACGACTCCCATTTGGACCGACGCGGCCGGGTCGACGACAACGGATGGCACCGTGCAATGGATCAATCAAGGGGCGCTTACAGCTGCCGCACAGGCAGTCTGGTCGGCCGGTCACCTATATGCTGTACCGAATCGAATTCTCGATGGCAATGGAAACATCGAGGTCGTGACCACCGCCGGTACAACCGGCGGAACCGTCCCGACTTGGAGCACGACTCCGGGTGGAACCACGCTCGATGGTACCGTGACGTGGACCAATGCTGGTGCGCTCGGCAGCTTTGTTCTCCCTGCCACCGGAGGTACGAGCGGCATTATCGTCGACAACACGGTGGGATTGGGAACTCTTCCGGGGGCTTCTCAGGTATACTTCTCCACTCTGAGCGATCAGGCTTGTGGAGCTTCGGGTACCGGCGGGTGCGCGGTGCAGGCGTCGCAGTCGGCGTTGCAGTAGCGAGAGGGACGATCATTATGGCCATGAAGAATTCATCCAGCGAACAGCCGCGTCCAGCGGCCATCGAGAAGAAACCTTACGAGAAGCCGGGCTTTCGCTACGAACAGGTCTTCGTGACCTCGGCTCTGTCGTGCGGCAAGCTGACCAGCACGCAAAGCGGCTGCTCACTCAACACGAAGGTGTCATGAGGCAGGTTCACAGCGCGCCGGCGAATGCCGCCGCTGTGAAATGCGACCTTGTGGGCGACGTGTTGCGCTCATTCGGCCCGCTTCGATTCCCCGCGACGGGTTGGAGCATGCTTCCGGCGGTTTGGCCCGGGGACACGCTGGTGGTCGAACGCGTCAGCAAGGATCAAATCCAGGTGGGAGACGTCGTTGTGGTCGGGCGTGACGGGAAGCTCTGTGGTCATCGAGTCATTCGCGCTGCGGGTGATTCTCAGAATCCCCAGTGGATTACGCAAGGGGACGCATTGCCTATCCCGGACCGGCCTGTGCTCGAGAGTGAGTTGCTCGGCCGAGTCTCGTATCTGATCCGGGCGGGAAAGTTAATCGCAGTGCCTGCGGAGTTGAGCCTTGCCGAACGGCTGACAGCAAAGATCGTGCGGCGCTCCGTTCCCGTGGCACGCGCTCTCGTCTATCTGCACCGCATGGTTCAGACATCGGAGAAATCGGCTCCAGAGGAACCAGTTGCGTGCCAGGACTAGCCACACAACTCGAGCGCTACAGCGTGGTGATTGCCATCGGCGGCGTCCCCGTCAGGGTGAACACCGCCGATGCGGATTTCCTCGATCTGTTGCAGAATCGCTATGCCGGTTTCGTGAGCGAGGAAGGGCCCTCTGAATTCGATTTCGATGTGGAACTCACCGCACCGGCATTCGCTAACCCGGATGTGGATGTGAGTGTGAGTCAGCGCTCCGGCCGGTGGTTCATGCAGCGCGGCGATTTTCGCGCCGAGTGGGAGCCTGCTACGCGCCGCGGCATTATCCACCAGACCGCAAACCCATATTCCATCGACGCCGTTCTGCGCATCGTTCACACACTTGTCCTGGCCAAGCAAGGCGGATTCCTTTTGCACTCCGCCAGCGCGATTCGCAACGGGAAGGCGTTTTTGTTCGCCGGGGTCTCGGGAGCCGGGAAGACGACGATCTCGCGGCTCGCCCCTGCTGATGCCACTCTTCTTACTGACGAGATCTCCTACGTCCGCAAGCAAAATGATGGTTATGTTGCGTTCGGTACGCCTTTCACCGGAGAGTTGGCGAAGCTGGGCGAGAATGCGTCGGCGCCGGTGGCTGCGCTGTACTTGTTGGCGCAGGGCCACGAGAATCACATCGACCCGGTGACTGCGGCCGACGCCGGTCGCGAGCTACTGGCCAACATGCTTTTCTTTGCCGAAGATCAAGAAATGGTCCATTGGGCTTTTCAAGCAGCGTGCGACTTCGTCCATCGCGTGCCGGTTTACAGGCTTACGTTCATGCCAGATGCGCGCGTTTGGGAGATGATTGGATGAACATGAATAAGAAAATGTATGTCGCCCGGAGTCCGCGCATCGCAGCCCGCATGTTGGGTGAGGAAATGCTCGTCATGTCCGGCCAGGGATCGACACTGTTCACGCTGAACCCGACCGCGACGATTTTGTGGCAGGCGGCTGACGGAGCAACCCCACTCGATGAGATCGTCGAGCGGCGCATCTGCTCTGAGTTCGAAGTGCAGCCCGAAGAAGCGATGCGGGATGCCGAGGCGCTGGCCGAAGACCTGGCCAAGCACGGCATTCTGGTGATCTCCGAGCAGCCGATTGCCAAGCCGGGCCTTCCCGTGCAGGAGCAACCGCAACCATGAGCGTGCTGATGCAGGAGATGAGCGACCGGGCGCTGCGGCTGGGCGTCCCTTTCAGCGTGCAGCTCGATCTCACCTACCGCTGCAACGAGCAGTGTGTGCACTGCTACCTCGATCACGATGATCACGGTGAGATGACCACGGCCGAAATCAAGCATCTTCTCAAGGAGATGGCCGAAGCCGGTGTTTTCATTCTCACCCTCAGCGGCGGCGAGATTTTCATGCGCAAGGACTTCTTCGAGATTCTGGAGTACGCGCGCGAACTTACCTTCTGTATCAAGCTCAAGACCAATGCCGTATTGATTCGCGAGGCGCAGGCGGCGCGGCTTCGCGATCTCGGTGTGGAATCGATTCAGATCAGCATCTATTCGCACCGGCCCGAGGTGCATGACGCGATCACCAAAGTTCAAGGCTCGCTGCGGCGGTCGGTCAACGCCATCCGTTTTCTCAAGTCGCAAGGGCTGAAAGTCATCATGGCCAACGTTTTGATGACGGAAAACATGCAGGATTATCACGGTGTCCGAGCGCTCGCTAAGGAGCTCGGGGCCGAGTGCACTCTGGACCCAACCGTCACGCCGATGATGGATGGCGACCGCTCCATCCTCGGCTTGAATGCCGGCGTGTCCGAGTTGCACACGCTGTTTCGGGACGAAGCTTTTGTCGGCGATGCGGAGGAGTTCTGCGCCCCGCCGCCGGCGCCCGACGCCGACAGCATGAATTCTTTGCCTTGCAGCGCGGGTCACACTGCCTGCTACGTTTCTCCTTATGGTGAGTTCTATCCTTGCGTGCAGTTTCCTTTGTCTTGCGGCAACGTCCGGCAGCAGCGCTTTATCGACATCTGGCGCAACTCCGAGCAATTGAAGGAAATTCGTTCAATCCGCTTGCGCGATCTGTCGAGTTGTTCACAGTGTGCGCACGGCTCGACCTGCACTCGATGCCCCGGCCTCGCATTCATGGAAGGGAATATGCGCGGTCCCTCTACCGCGGATTGTGAGAAATCCTTCGCCCGAACCGGTATTCCTTCCGCCAATCTGCTGGCGAAGAAGGAGACAGCCTCCCCGCCGCGTCTGGTGCAGATTCAGATCGTACCGGCGATTACAGGGATCAGGCTATCCGGCATCGGTGTCCCCGCAAGTGCAGTAGCGTCTTAGCGAACGCATTCCACGCCAATTTCGTGCCGTATACTACATGGCCTTACGCGAGCACAGGGACACACGCTCCACGTCGCTTGGTTCGACCGCAAGTACAAGGCCCGTTCGTAATGCTGGTTGTGCGGTCCGTCGCAAATAACATGTTTGAAGCGGTCTGGCGGTTTCACGCCTGGCTGCTGAGAGGGGTTTGCTATGAGCACAAGGCGCGGCCTCATTTTCGTCCTGATCCCGGCTGGAGTGGTTTGCTTGTTCGCGGGAACCCTATGCGGGCAGGATTCGCCGTCCCTCGGTGACCTTGCACGCCAGCAGCGCCAGCAAAAAGAGCAGTCAAAAACCACGCCCAGCAAGGATGTCAAGGCATCCAAGGTCATCACGAACGAAGAAATTCCCGAGCACATGCAGCCAGCTTCGACTCGCGGGACGAAAGGTCAGGAATCAGGCAATTCCACGACTGCTTCCTCAAACGAACCCAAGCTGCCGCCCGAACATTGGAAGTCGCAGATTCTGGCACAAAAAGATCAGATAGCTACGCTACAAAGACAAGTGGATGAGATCGCCGAGTCCATCCGTTTTGCTCCGGCCAACTGCGTCGAAGGTTGTGTGGGGTGGAACGAGCGGCAGAGGGAAAAGCAGCAGCGGGTGGAACGGATGCAACAGCAACTGGAAGAGCAGAAAAGGCGTCTGGACGATATGCAAGAGTCCGCCCGCAAACAAGGCTACGGCAGTTCGGTGTACGATCCGTAAAGGCGAACGCTTTCTGCAGGAAATCAATGCCGCCGCTGCGGTTACTCAGGCAGCGACGGCATTTTCTGTCGCGCTGTCCGACAAAAGGTGTTCAAGAAGAGGCGCTACTGATCGCCTTTCTTTGTCTTCGGGTAGGGATTCGCATACCGCAAGACGGTGGAGAGGTCGGTGCCGCGGATGATGCCGGCGGAATGGTAGAAGAGTCCCCAGGAGTCGATGGTCGAATTATCGGGAAAGATGCAGGCCTCCAGGACCACGTCGATGGTTTTGAATTCCACCCACCCACCCCCGGCCGCGTTAATGCCGCCAAACAGATCCGAGCCGCCGAGCTGCGTGCAGTAGAGCGAGGCTGGATTGCCTTCTCCCTGCCCGTTCCACGGGGTTTCGGCGTAGTAGGCCAACGCCGCGAGCGTAGGCTTGTTAGCGAAGAGCGTGCTGAGGGAAACGTGAATCCGGGAACCGTCCGCGGATGAAGTGTATTGGCAGAAGCCCTGATGGCCCGCCAGCCGGAGCCAGTCCTGGATCGCACCATTGGTGCCGTAAGTTGGAATTCGGTTTTCCAGAGCGCCGCCCGTGCTGGTGCAGTAAGCCGGTGAGGTGGTAACGGGAGGAGCGGCGCTAGCCGCCGTTTGCGCGCTCGCGCTAAACAGCCCTCCGGTCAAAATCAGAACTGCCGCAATGCCCATGATTCTTCGAGTGGTCCGCATAACTGATCTTCTCCCCAGATTCCGTGATTCAGCGCTTCATAGAAAGCCGCGAAAGTCTATCACGCCCGCACACCTTGCGGCAAAGCTTTTTGCCGGCGAACACCCGCAAAACCCTTATCCCATAGGCTGTTTGCTCGAATCGCGAAACCTAGGGTCATTTTGACTCTCTGGCGGAGAGTGCGAACTGCGGATTTCGTTTTCGTCGTTTCGTCTTCCTTCCGACCTCCCGGTCGTGCGAAATTAGTAGGATGGCTTTGGTTGTTCGTCCATCACGCATTCATGCGGTGGGTGTCTTTACCACCACGACCATTCGCAAAGGCGCTCGTGTCGTCGAATACTCGGGGCCGCGCCTCACTCCGCAGGAGGCCAACCGTTTGTATGACGGCGCTCCCCGCACTTACCTCTATGGCCTGGAAGACGGTAAGACTGTCATCGATGGCGAAGGGATGGGCGCGTACTTAAACCACTCCTGCGATCCCAACTGTGAAATCGACGAAATCAGGGCACGCGTTTGGATTCTTGCTCTGCGAGACATTGCCGCCGGCGAAGAACTGCTTTGGGACTACAACCTCTATGACGACGATGATCCAGCGCCGTGCCACTGCGGCTCGCCCAAGTGCCGCGGGACGATGTATTCGCGCGAATGGATGGCCAAGATGCGGCGCCAGGCCCGGAAGAAGTCGGAACGAACCGCGGCAGCCCGGGAAGCGAAGAAGATTCAAGGGAAAAAGGCGCGCAGCGGAAAGAACATCGTCACCAAGAGTGCGATTCCATCTGGCTCGAAGCGTGCTGTGTGACGCTTATTGGGCGGGAACTGTTTTCTTCCCGTGTTCACGCCAGCCTTCGATAATCAGATACAAGACTGGGATGAAGAACAGATTCAGCACGGTCGACATGATCATACCGCCGAACACGGTGGTACCGACGGAGTGACGGCCATTTTCACCCGCGCCGGTGGCGACGACCAAGGGAACGACGCCCAGGATGAACGCCAGAGAGGTCATCAGAATTGGCCGTAGACGAATCGTCGCCGCCTGCACCGCTGCTTCCAGCAGAGGCACTCCGCGCTCGCGCAACTGTTCGGAAAATTCCACGATCAGAATCGCGTTCTTGCTGGAAAGTCCAACCAGCATCACGAGTCCAACCTGGCAAAATACGTCATTCTGCAATCCGCGAATCCACTGCGCTCCCAGAGCGCCCAGCAGAGCCATAGGCACGGCCAGCAGAACGATGAAAGGCAACACGAAACTTTCATATTGCGCCGAGAGCGTGAGATACACAACCAGCGTGCCCAACGCAAATAAAATCAGCGACGTTCCGCCCGACTGCAGTTCCTCCAGCGACAGCCCCGTCCAGCTGTAAGAAAAACCCTGCGGCATCTTCGTGGCTAACTCGTCCATCGCAGCGATGGCTTGGCCGGAACTATAGCCGGGCGCAGCCGAACCATCGATTTCCGCCGAGCGAAACAGGTTGTAGTGGCTGATCACCTGGGGTGTTGTAGTTTGCGTGATGCTGATTAGATTGTCGAGCGGAACCATCGCCCCGCCATCGGAGCGAACATAGAATTGTTTCATGTCTTGCGACGTCGCGCGGAACTGCTTGTCCGCCTGCACGTAGACGCGATACGAACGGTTGTTGAAATCAAAGTCGTTGACGTAGGCCGAACCCATGTAGACGCCCAGCGTGTCGGTGATTTGCGAAAGCGGAACGTGCAGGCTTTTCGCTTTCTCGCGGTCTATGGTCACCAGATACTGCGGATCGCTCGCCGTGAAAGGCGTATACAACCCAACTAGATCCTTGCGTGCAGCGGCCTGGCGGATGATGTCGTGGGTTGTATTGGAAAGTTCCTCAAGCGTGTGCGAAGCCTGATCCTGGACAACGAATTGGAATCCGCCGAATTGGCCGAGCCCGTTGATGGCGGGAGGAAGAGTGGCAAACACGATTGCCCCGGAGATCGAGAATAGTCTCGGACGAACGCGGTTCAGAATGGCCGTCGCGGTGTGCTCCACGCCCTTACGCTGGGAATACGGCCTGAGCGGGACGAAAATAATTCCCTGGTTCGGGGCGCTGCCGGAGAAACTGAAGCCCGCAACTGAGAATGTACCTTCGGCTTCCGAAACGTCGCTAAGCAAATCAGAAACCTGTTTCCCGATTGCCTTCGTATACTCGAGGGATGCTCCGGACGGGGCCTGGATGACGACGATGAAGTACCCCTGATCTTCGTCAGGCACGAAGCCCTTCGGCACACGCGTGAACACAAGATAAGCTAGCCCCAGGCCGGCGAAAAACAACACCATCATGGCCAGCTTGTATCCCAGCACGTAATGCAGCAAGCTACGGTACCCTCGCTGGACGACAGCGACGCCGTCGTCAAACTTTTGCAGCCACCACCACTTTTTTCGGTGGCCGCCGCTCAGGAAAATCGCCGCCAATACCGGAGCCAGGGTGAGGGCGTTGAAGGCGGAAATGGCAATGGAAAATGCGATGGTCAGGGCAAACTGGCGAAACAGAATGCCGGTCGTCCCGGGAAAGAATGCAACGGGAACAAACACGGCGACGAGCACCAGCGAGGTGGCGATGACAGCGCTGGTAATCTCGCCGGTGGCGGCTGCCGCCGCTTTGTGGGAGTCGTGTTCGCCCTCAGCCATATGGCGCTCAATGTTTTCAATCACGACGATCGCGTCGTCGACGACCAGGCCGGTGGCGAGTGTGATGCCGAACAACGTCAGCGTGTTGATGGAGAAACCGAGTAATTTTACAAAGATGAATGTGCCGATCAGCGAAACCGGAGTGGCGATGAAATGGATCATCGTCGTCCTCCAATCACCGAGGAAGATAAAGATCACCAGGATGACCAGGAAGATCGCCGAGCCTACCGTGAAGACTACGTCGCGGATGGACTCGCCCACTGCGTCAGTGGTATCGAATGCGATTTTGTAGTGCATTCCCGGAGGGAATTTTTTCGAGAGGCGGTCGAGTTCAGCGATGGCACGGCGGTCGACATCGAGCGCATTCGCCGTGGAAAGCTGCGTGACGCCGATGCCGACTGCATCCTGCCCGTTGAATTGCAGGTCCGAGCTGTAATCCTCAGCGCCTAATTCGGCCCGGCCCACATCTTTCAGACGGACTAATGTTCCGTCGGCATTCGTTTTGAGAATGATGTTTTCGAATTGGCTGGCTTCGCTCAGACGTCCAACGGCGCGGACGCTGATCTGATACTGCTGTCCCGGCACCGCGGGTTGCTGGCCCACTTGTCCAGCGGCAACTTCCACATTCTGCTCGGAAAGAGCGCTTACCACATCTGGCGCGGTCAGTGCTCGTCCCGCCATGCGCACCGGATCCAGCCACAACCGCATGGAATACTTCCGCTCACCGAAGATCAGCACATCGGCCACGCCTGGAATGCGCTTCAGTGAGTCCTTGACGTAGATATCAAGGTAGTTGCTCATGAACAGCGTGGAGTATTTATTGTTGTCGGAAATCACGGCGGAGCCAAATACGAAGTTCTGGGAGCTCTTCGCGGTCGTGATGCCAACCGCTTTCACGGGCGCGGGCAGCCGTCCTTGAGCTGTGTTAACGCGGTTCTGGATGTCGACCGTGGCCAGGTCGGGATCGCGGTTCAGATCGAAGGTGGCGGTGATGCTGCTCGATCCGTCGTTGCCGCTGGTCGAGGTCACATACTTCATTCCCTCGGCGCCGTTGATCTGTTGTTCCAGCGGAATCGTAACCGCGCTTTCCACCGTCTGGGCACTGGCGCCGATATAAGCACTCGATACATTCACTTGCGGGGGCGCCAGGTTGGGAAACTGTGAGATGGGCAGGGTGGGAATTACGGCCGCGCCCCCCAGAAGTATCAGCAGGGCGCACACCGTGGCGAACACCGGGCGTTGGATGAAGAAGTTAACGAACATAGAGTCGAGCTTCGGGCTTTAGCTTTCGGACTTCCGCTAAACACTTGCTTGTTGTCTGGAACACTGCGACTTAAGAGCCTAAGCCTGGAGCCCGAAAGCCGAAGCCTGCTTCTCAGCTTTGCGGAATCACCGGCACTCCATCCAGCAGAAACTGCGTTCCGGAAACGATCACTTTGTCGCCGGGCTTGATGCCGTCCTGTACTTCGTAATCGTTCCCCACCGTTTGTCCGATCTTTAGAGGTTTCTGCCGCGCCACGTACGAGCCACCATTCTGGGGTTCGGCCACAAAAGCGAAATACTGTCCCGCCAGCCGCGATACGGCCAGGATCGGAACTTCCGGGTTCTGGTGGGTGCCCCACACGATGCGGGCACGAATGAATTGCGCTTGCCGCAGCGCGTCGTTGCTGTTGGCGATCCGTGCCTTCACCAGGACGGTCTGGGTCGTGCTGTCGACTTGCGGCGAGATGAAGCTGACGCGGCTATCGGCCAGCACCTTGCCGTCGCTGTCCAGCACCTGCACGGGTAGGTTCATCTTGAGCTGTGAAGAGTGTTCAATCGGGACGTACATATAAACTTCCAGACTGCCGGGCTTGTCCACGGTGGTCAGTTGCGTCGCGCTGGTGACCCGGTCGCCCACGCGCACCGGAACATCTCCCACGATTCCGGCCCAGGGCGACACGACCCTGTAGTAATGCAGCTGTACCTCCTGCTCGCGCACCTGCGCGCCCAGCGAGTCCAGTTGCGCTTGCGCCGCATCCTGCGCGGATTTCGCCTGGTCGAGCTCCTGCCTGCTCACCACGCCCGCGGAATAGAGTCCCTGAGCGCGCACGTACTGCTGCTTGGCATAACTCAGGCTGGCCTCTTGCGCGGCGCGGGAACTCTCCTGGCTGTTCACCGTTGCCTGCTGCTTGAGGGGATCGATTTCCATGAGCGGAGCGCCAGCACTCACGGCCTCGCCGGAGTGGACGAGAATCTTTGTGATCTGGCCCTCTACCTGCGGCATAATGACGGCCGAATCGCGCGACTTCACCGTGGCCACGTATTCGGTAGCATCGTTGACCGCAGTGGCGTGCGCCTCCTGCACTTTCACCGGCATTCCAGCCGGACCCTGCGCCTGAGCATTCGAAGCTGCATTTCCGGAGCACGCCACGGTAGCCGCGCTGGCCGCAAGGGTCAGCAGTAAGAGGTTTTGGGCCAAATAGTTATGAGGTCTCATGAACATGGATGTTCCACTTTACAGTTCCACCGCCGATAGCACCCATTACTTTACTACGCTGTCGGGGAATCCTCGGGCCTGGAAGCCGCTACCCGAAGCTGATTAGACGACACCGCCGCCCCGACGTTAGGTGCCATCTACAAGATTCCCTTGAGGGCTATCCGGACGCAAAATAATCGCTACCCGGAGTGAAGAAATAGGGAACAGCCAGCCAAGCGGTCGCCCAACTCGGGACCTCAACGGCCGCCCCTCTTCTTTCATCGTCTCACTCTGCTACATTATTGCGCTATGGAGAAGACTCCTACCCAATCTACCCGCAGCTTTGCCAGCGACAACAATGCCGGAGTGCATCCCGAGATCCTCGAAGCCATCGCCTGGGCGAACCAAGGCCACGTAGTGGCCTACGGCGACGATCCCTACACCCGTTCGGCGATAAAGAAGTTCGAAGAGCATTTTGGACCGGACATCGCAGTCTTTTTCACCTTCAACGGGACCGGTGCGAACGTCCTCAGCCTGCAAGCTCTAACCCAGTCCTTTCAATCGGTCTTGTGCAGCGCCTACGCCCACATCTACACCGACGAGTGCGGCGCGCCGGAGAAGCACACTGGCTGCAAGCTGGTTCCTCTGCCCCAGCAGGATGGCAAGATCAGCCTGGAGTCCGTCCGCCACGCCTATCACGGCGTCGGCGATGAGCACCACTCCCAGCCTCGTGTCATCTCAATTACGCAATCCACCGAGATGGGGACGGTCTACCAACCGGAGGAAATTCAAGCGCTTGCCCGCTTCGCCCACGAGCATGACATGTTCCTGCACGTGGACGGAGCCCGCATCGCCAACGCCGCCGCCTCACTCGGGCAAACCCTCCGCCAAGCCACCCGCGATCTAGGTGTGGACGTGCTCTCCTTCGGCGGCACGAAGAACGGAATCCTGGGTGGCGAGGCGGTGGTGTTCTTCCAGCCCGGGCTGAGCCGCGACTTCCTCTACCTGCGCAAGCAGAGCATGCAACTTGCCTCGAAGATGCGCTTCATTGCCGCGCAATTTGAGACTCTGCTCACCAACGATCTCTGGCGCCGCAGCGCCGAGCACGCCAACCGCATGGCTCGCCTGCTGGAAAAGGAAATCAGCCGCATCCCCGGAATTAAAGTTGTGTGGGAGGTCGAAGCCAACGGCGTCTTCGCCCAAATCCCGCGCCACGCCATCGACAAGATCAAGCAGCGTTACTTCTTCTATATGTGGATGGAGGAGGAGTCGATCGTGCGCTGGATGTGCTCGTTCGATACGACCGAAGACGACATCCGCGATTTCGCCAAGGTGGTCGCCGAGGCTGTGAAGGGGTAACGGATGGTGCTCAACCTCGCTCCGTGACTCTAATATGGTTGCTTTTTGCCCGGCCTTTGACTAAATTTACACTTCCCCCGTTGCGTGCGCGTTTAAGTCGACCGCTCGGTCCCAGGAGTCACGATGAACCGGAAGTGGTTCAGCATTGCCGCCCTTATCGTCGTCGCGATTTCGCTGCTGAGTGTCTCCAGTTGCGGGGATCCGCAGGAGTTGGTTTCGATCCAGATTGAGCCCTCCGCGCAAGCGTTCGGCGCTTCGAATATTCCCCTCATTCAGGACGTAGGATTGCAAGCGCAGTTGACCGCGCTTGGCAACTACGTTCATCCACCGGTGACCAAAGATATAACGGATCAAGTGACCTGGGCGTCGAGCGTGACTCAGGTAGTAACCGTCTCCTCCACTGGCCAGGTAAGCGTAACGGGGACCGCTTGCGGAGGTTCTCTCATCACTGCCACAGTCCAAACCAATGCTGATGCCTCCGGCGTGTCGTCGTCCGGAGCTGTAGTGTCGGGCAGTATAGTCGCGTCCGTGATTTGTTTCACAGGAACAGGACCCACCGTCACCATAAATTTCGCGGGCACTGGCACTGGCACAATCTCCAGTTCGCCCGCCGGTCTGGGCTGCGCTGCAAGCGCTGGCGCTTCCTGCACCGGAAGCTTTCCAACGGGAACAAGCGTCACATTGACGGCGGTGCCGAATGGTACGTTCGGTGGCTGGGCAGGCTGCGATATCGATTCAGGAGCAACGTGCATTTTCCAGGATTTGACTAGCGACGTCACGGTTACGGCAACATTTAATTAGGCAAGCGGCGCTGGGGTCGTGGTCGGTGCTCTTGCCTACGGGTCTCTTAAGAGGGTATCCAGCGTTGGTTTGTATTTTTCAGGCTTTTTCTTTTTCTCGATCACGATCTTTCCCGCGGGCGGCGCCCCCAGACGTTCCCGCGCCAACTCCTTTACAGCCTGCACTGCCTGAAACCGCTTCACCTTCTTTTTCCGCGCCATAACATACATGTTGCCATAGCTTTGTCCAGGGCAAAACTGTAATAATCATCTTTTGCGGTTGGATGGAAGACCGGTGTTGCGGAAGAGTGTGACCGTTCATCGGCCAACAATTGTTCTTAGCTCGCCTTGAGCTGAGCGAAGGGACCGACGACGATCTCATGGAAGAACGCGATTTTTTCGACGAGAGCACGCAAAAGAAACCGGCAACCTTAAACTGTCCCCACTGTCACCAGCCCGCCGAGTACGAGGTCACCTGGGTGGTGCGCACTAAGAAGCGCCAGCTCCCGGGCGGACGTGCCGACGAACGTGACCGCGCCCGCTTCGCCAAGGCGCGCTCCTACATGCTGCGCAAAGACGACCTGATGGCCTGCAAGAATATGCGGTGCCGCAAGCGCTTCGAAATCTCGGGAGTGCAGTCGGTGGTTTTCACGGAGTGACTTGGGATGCCGTCTGGTAAACCAGCCGTTGGCAGCTAGCAATTAGCAATTGGCCCTATGACAGCCGAGATGCACGCGTTCTGCTTTTTCCTTCCCTCACATCTGACCCGGAATTGGCTAAATGCCAAGTGCTAATTGCCAATTGCTCGTTTATACTGACAGGTTTCCCGCAGCTCCCGGAAGCCACCAGCAAGGAGTCATCTTTTGAAAATCCTGGTTTGCATGAAGCAGGTGCCGCAGAAAGATGCACCGCTCAAGCTCAACGACACCGCCGCCTGGATCCGCGAAGACGTTTCGTACGAAGTGAACGAGCCTGACGCCTTCGCGCTCGAAGAGGCTTTGCGCCAGAAGGAGAAGCACGGCGGAGAAGTGGTGGTCATCACGTCCGGCCCGGCGCGTGCCCAGCAGGTACTGCGTGAGGCGCTGGCCAAAGGCGCAGATCGAGCCATCCATTTGGAAGACAATGCCTTCGTCGGACTCGATGCCTTCAACACGGCGAAAGCCTTCGCGGCGGCCATCAAAGACGAAACCTTTGATCTGATCTTCACCGGCCTGCAATCCGACGACTACGGCTACGCTCAGACCGGCGTCATCCTCGCCGAATTGCTCGGCTGGCCCCACGCCACCATCATCATGCAAATTGAAAAGACTGACGGCGGGATCAAAGTGAAGCGCGAACTCGAGGCCGGATTCTTCCAGTTCGTCGACATGCCGCTGCCGGCCGTGCTCACCATTCAGTCTGGCATCAATAAGCTGCGCTACGCCACGCTGATCGGCATTAAGCAGGCCAAGAACAAGCCGCTGCGGAAAGTTGCGCTCACCGAAGTGCAGTCGGCGATCGGCGAGAACCTGCAGAAGATCGAACGCCTCTACGTGCCGCAGAAAACCAAGAAGACCGAACACATCGAAGGCACACCGAGCGAGATCGCCAAGAAGTTGGTGGATAAACTGCGCAACGAACTGCGCGTGCTGTGAAGAAAATAGCGTCGGCGTTCCGCCAGCGTCGCGCATGCTAGGAGCTAGTAGCCAGAAGCTGACATTATGCCCGATACCATCTTAGTAGTCGTCGAACAACGCGAAGGCAAGCTCAACCGCGTCTCCTGGGAGACCGTCACTGCCGGCCAGGCGATCGCCGCGGCCACCGGGTGGACTCTCGAGGCCGCCGTCGTCGGGGGCAACGCATCCGCCCTCGCCGCGGAGGTTGCGGCAAAGAAGGTGGCAAAAGTCTACGCTGTCGAATCGCCGAAGATCGAGCCTTATACGCCCGACGCTTTCGCTGCCGCACTCAAGCAACTCCTCACTGCTAAGCAGCCCAAGTTGGTGCTGATGCCGCACACCTACCAGGTGCGCGACTTCGTACCGAAGCTCGCGACCGCGATGGGACGCACCGTCATCAGCGACTGCATCGGCTTCAAACACGAAAACGGCAAGCTGGTCTTCACCCGCCAGATGTTCCAGGGCAAGTTCGCTGCCGATGTTAGCTTCACCAGCGACGCTCCGTGGTTTGCCACTTTCCAGAATGGAGCGTTCCGTGGAGATAAGGCTGACGCGGGAGCGAGCGCTGCGCCGGTCGAAACCGTGAGTGTTGACATCGCCGATGGAGTCGTGCGCAACAGGCCGCAGGAAGTCTTCAAAGAAGCGAAGCAAGCTGTTGACTTGACGCAAGCCGAAATTATTGTCTCGGTCGGCCGTGGCATCAAAGAGCAGAAGAATATCGAGATTGCCAAGCAACTGGCCGACGCTTTGGGCGGAGACCTCGCCGCCTCGCGGCCGATCTGCGACAACGGCTGGCTTCCGATGGACCGCCAGATCGGATCTTCCGGACAGACAGTTGCGCCGAAGCTTTATCTTGCGCTCGGCATTAGCGGCGCGATCCAGCACATCGTCGGCATGAAAGGCTCGCGGACGATTATTGCGGTTAACAAAGATTCCGAAGCGCCTATATTCGAAATCGCCGATTATGCAATCGTGGGTAATCTGTTTGACATCGTTCCCCCGCTGATTGAAGAAGTGAAGAAGGCGAAAGCGGGGAGCTGAATGCCCCGGCTAGACCTAGGGTTTACAATGTCTTCAATGGACATGGTTCTCACAGCTATCTACGAAGAAGTCCCAGAAGCTGAGGGCGGTGGCTACGTCGCGTATGCGGAGGAACTTCCTGGTGCTATTTCGGAAGGTGACACTCTGGAAGAGGCACGGGAAAACCTGCGTGACGCTATCGAGCAACTCTTGGAAGCTAACCGCCAGACAACCGCCAGTTCGAAACTCGGAAAGAAAATCACCCGGGAGACCATAGCCGTATCGCTCGGTCGGTTGTAGGGTCTGTCTCTGCTCTCCACAACGTCCCACCTCGCCACGACTTCTGCACAGTAGGGGTTGCAAGAGTAAGGTCCTCGCATCTGCATGCCATCCACCACATTTGTCGACTTATCCACTATTTTTCCACAGGCAGCGCCTCGCATCCACAACTGGGGTTGTGGCATGGTCCTGTTGTGAAGCGTGCGGATCTAGTTCGCCACTAGGAAGCCAACGGATGTGTCTTCGTACGCGAAGGCGGTAGTCACAGTGTCTACTTCAATCCTGCCGCTCAGCGCACGAGTACGGTTCCAAGACATCGCGAAGTCAAGAACCCCACAGCGATCCGCATTTGCAAACAACTCAACGTGCCCGATCCGCTGCGCTGAAATCTCCCAAAGCGTTTATCATATCCAGTCGTTTCCAAATGCTGATCTTCCGCAAACCGATTGAAGGAATCGAACGCCCGCAAATGCCGGCCGACGTGGTCATTGTTGGCGGTGGTCCCGCGGGCATGGCTTGCGCGCTGCGCCTGTCGCAATTGATCGACGCGCACAACGCCGCCCACCCCGACTCGCAGCTCAGCAAAGAAAACATCTACGTCCTCGAAAAAGCCCGCGAGACAGGCCAGCACTGCCTTTCCGGCGCGTTGCTCGACCCGCGCTCCATGCGCGAACTGCTCCCCGGCTTCGAAAAAGAAGCGCCACTCGACGCCGAAGTCACCAAAGAAGCCGTCTACTTTCTCACCGAGAAGAGCAAGTTCAAGCTTCCCATCACGCCGCCTCCTCTGCGCGATCACGGCAACTATGTGATCTCGCTCAACCGTTTTGTGAAGTGGTTGGGCGGCAAGGTGGAAGAGACCGGCATCACCATTTTCACTGGATTTGCGGGCTCTGAGCTTTTATTCGATGGCGACCGCGTCACCGGCGTTCGCACCGATGACAAGGGCGTCGACAAAGAAGGCCACCAGAAATCAAACTTCGAGCCCGGGTACGATCTCAATGCGAAAGTCGTGATCCTCGCCGAAGGCCCGCGCGGGTCGTTAACGAAACAGCTGATCCAGAAATTCGATCTCGCGCGCAATGCTAACCCGCAAACCTACGGCGTCGGTGTGAAAGAACTCTGGGAGGTTCCTTCAGGACGGATCGCCAAAGGCGAAGTCATCTACACCATGGGCTGGCCGCTCACCACGAAGGAATATGGCGGTGCGTGGATTTACGGCGGCAAAGACAACGTAGTCTCGCTCGGCTTCGTGACCGGGCTCGACTATCCCGATCCGCGCCTGGATCCGCAACGCGTGCTGCAGGATTTCAAACAACATCCCTTCGTTGCGAAGCTGCTCGAAGGCGGCAAGATGATCCGCTATGGTGCCAAGTCGCTGCCTTACGGCGGCTGGTGGGCGATTCCGCCTGTCGCGGGTAACGGGTGGATGATCGTCGGCGATTCTGCCGGCTTCTTAAACTCCGCGCGCCTCAAGGGAATTCATCTCGCCATCAAGAGCGGCATGCTCGCCGCCGAAACTGCGTTCGAAGCGCTGAAGAAAGACGATTCGTCAGCCGCAACCCTCGGCGAGTTTCAGGAAAAAGTTGAATCCAGCTGGATTAAAGACGAGCTCTGGAAAGTCCGCAACATGCACCAGGGCTTCGAACACGGATTCTACGCTGGCATGTTCCACACCGCCCTGCAGATGGTCACTGGCGGCCGCGGCCTGCGCAACCGTTATCCCGGCACTGCCGGGTACGAGCACCTGCGCAAGCTGGCCGACTTGCCCGCCGATGGCGGCTCGGAAGCCCACCTGCTCGGCCCCGCCAAAGGCGACGGCAAGCTCACTTTTGACAAGCTCACCGACCTCTACCACTCCGGCACCAAGCACGAAGAAGACCAGCCCGCGCACCTGGTCATCGATGACACGAACATTTGCAACACCCGCTGCGTGAAAGAATTCGGCAGCCCCTGCCAGAATTTCTGCCCCGCCAACGTCTACGAAATGGTCGATGATGCGACGCAGCCCAACGGCAAGCGCATCAGCCTGAACCCGAGTAACTGCGTCCACTGCAAAACCTGCGACATCGCCGACCCCTACCAGATCATCACCTGGGTGCCACCGGAAGGCGGCGGTGGCCCGAACTATGACGGCATGTGATCGAGGGGTGCTGCGCCGAGAAAAAATTGGTGCGCTCTTTCCATTCTTCGAGTAGTCTCTACGGTTCGATCAGTCACTTAATTGGATGCCAAGATGGAAGTTCGGTACCAATGCAATGTCGATGACTATTTGGAGGCGCAAAACGCGCACGCCCGGAGGTCGCCAGCATACGTGATCCTCATAGTGATGGCGTTTCTGTTCATCGCGTTCGGTCTGCTGCAGAGTGTCGTGAACGGGTTGGCCCAAGGAGCGATTGCCCTTGCACTTGGCATCTTTTGGTTGGCCTGTGGCTTTGTGCTTCGTCCCATCTGGTTTCGGCGAGACTTTCGCCGACATCCGAACTTCGCTGTGGCACAAGTCGTGGCGATCACCGAGGACGGGCTAGAGACAAATTCCGAAATCGGAGCCGGCGATACAAAGTGGTCCGCCTACGGCAAGTTTCGGGAAACAAAAAATCTGTTCATGCTATACATGGGTGCCCGCTTATTTCGCGTTGTCCCCAAGCGCGCTTTGTCTGCGCCGCAAGTTGACGAGTTTCGAGAATTGCTCCGCAGGAAACTTCCCACCAAGTGAGGAGACGCGATGGGTGCAGAGTTTTCCGTCAGACTGAACATGTGGTTTGCGGTGCTGCTCCTTCTGGGTTCTTGTGCTATAGCTCAGCGCGCCCCGCAAGCTCTGCCTGCCATCCCCTCCACCGGTCACCCCGACCTCGATCAATACCGCGCCTCGCGCCTCGCCATTTACACGGACGATTTCGGCGAATTAAAACGCTATCGCGAAGCCGATGCCGCGCTCGCACCGGCAGCGCCCAGCGAGAATCGAGTCGTGTTCCTTGGCGACTCCATCACCGACTACTGGAAGCTGGCGGATTATTTCCCCGGCAAGCCTTACATCAACCGCGGCATTGATGGGCAGACCACGCCGCAGATCCTGGTCCGCTACCGCCAGGATGTAATCGCCCTGCACCCCAGAGTGCTGGTCGTGCTGGCCGGAACCAACGACGTGGCCGGTGTCACCGGGCCCACGCACAATGAGGACGTCGAGGCCAACTACGCCTCCATGGCCGAACTGGCGCGCTTGCACCACATTCGCGTTGTCTTTGCCTCGCTGCTCCCAGTGAACAACTATACCGAGGATGCGAAGGAGTCCTTCGCCCTGCGTCCGCGCGAGAGAATCCTTGCGCTGAACGCCTGGCTCAAGGATTACTGCGCGAAGAACGGATTTGTCTATCTCGACTACTTCTCCGCCGTTGTCGATGACAAAGGCCTGCTGAGGCGCGGTCTGTCCGACGAGGGACTGCATCCGAACGCGTCCGGATACAAAACCATGGCGCCGCTCGCAGAGAAGGCGATCGCGCGGGCGATCGCCGGCAGACCGTGATTATGGCTTATCGGAACGACTTTTCAGCGTCACCGAGGAACTTTTCAATGTTTTCCTGCTACGTTGAGGACAACCACATGAAACTATCTCACTACTTCCAGGCGCTCCCGTTAGTTCTCTTCCTCGCCGTTTCCGTCCTGGCCCAACAGCCCGCTCCAACTCTCACCCCGGACCAGGCACTCCAGAAATATCGGGACTCGAAAGCGGCCACGCTGCGCGACGATTTCGGGGAACTTGCCCGCTACCGCGCCGCGAATGCAGCCCTGCCGCCACCCGCCGCCAGCGAGAATCGCGTCGTCTTCTTCGGCGACTCCATCACTGACTTCTGGCATCTCGACGAATATTTTCCCGGCAAGCCCTACATCAACCGCGGCATCGGAGGCCAGACCACGCCGCAAATGCTCATCCGCTTTCGCCAGGATGTGATCGATCTTCATCCCAAAGTTGTCATCATCCTTGCCGGGACGAATGACATCGCCGGCAACACCGGCCCCATGCGGATTGAAGATATCGAGGCGAACTACGCCTCCATGGCCGAACTGGCCCGCGCCAATAATATCCGCGTCGTGTTCTCGTCGGTGCTGCCGGTACACAATTACACTCCGCGGTCGCAGAATATGTTCGCCGGCCGCTCGCCGGAGAAAATTCTTGAGCTGAATCGCTGGCTGAAAGAATACGTCGCAGCGCACCTGGATTGCCTCTATCTCGACTACTTCAGCGCCATGGTCGACGACAAAGGTCTGCTCAAGCGCGACCTGGCCGAAGACGGCCTGCATCCCAACGCCGCGGGATACAAGATCATGGTTCCGTTGGTGGAAAGTGCGATTGCGCGGGCTCTCGCAGCTTCAAAACAGTGAAACGTGAAACCTTTTCGTCGCCCTCTGACTCTATAAAGGCCAAGAGCGAAGACTTGCCTCTCACCGACAAATTCGGCCGCCCCATCACCGATCTGCGGATTTCCATCACCGACCGCTGCAACTACAAGTGTGTCTACTGCCGCACAGGAAACGAAGGCGCGCTTTACGGCGACCTGCCCTTCGAAGACTACTTGCGCATGACGCGCGTGCTGGTCGGCATGGGCGTCAACAAGATTCGTCTTACCGGAGGCGAGCCGTTGTTACGCAAAGGCGTGGTCGAGTTCGTCCGCGAGTTGGCCCAACTCCGCGCGCCCAACGGAGTCCGAGTCCGAAACGAAGACCCGCTCGACATCGCCCTCACCACGAACGGCCATCTTCTTGCCGATCTCGCCCAGCCGCTCAAAGCCGCCGGCCTGACCCGTGTCACCGTTTCCATGGACGCCGTCGATCCCGACCGCTTCACCCGCATCACGCGGGTGCCCGGCGGATACGACCACGTGCTCGCCGGCATTCGCGCCGCCCGCCGCGCCGGCTTGTGGCCGCTAAAAGTGAACTGCGTGCTGATGCGCGGCTTCAACGAAGATCAAATCATCCCCTTCGGCATGTTCGCGCGCGAAGAAGGCGTCACGGTGCGCTTCATCGAGTTCATGCCGCTTGAGGAAGGCCGCACCTGGTCGCCGAACACGGTGGTCACGCTCGATGAAATTCTGACGCGCATGGCCGAGTACCGCCCGTTGGTCGAAATCCCGCACGCGCGCTCGGAAACCGCCCGCCGCTACCGCTTCGACGACGGCGTCGGCGAAATCGGCATTATCGCCCCCGTCTCGCATCCCTTCTGCGGACATTGCAGCCGCATCCGCATCACCAGCGACGGCAAAATCCGCACCTGCCTGGTCTCGGTATGGGACCACGACCTCCACGCCCAAATGCGCGGCGGAGCAAGCGACGGAGAGTTGGCCGATTTCATTCGCGGCGTGATCCAGAAAAAAGAAGAACGCCACCACATCGGCGAACCAGATTTCGTTCCGGCATCGAGGACGATGGTGCACATCGGGGGATGAAGCAGAGCGCCGCCGATGCGAAGCGAGCAGACCGGGAAGGGCACGAGTTCCACTCGTGCCGATTTAAGACGCACGAGTTGAAACGGCTTCAGCCGCTGGGGTTCGCTCGTCTAAGATGAAGATTGTGAACTCCCCATTCCCCAACCTCGCTCTCGCATTCCTTTTCTCTTCCGTTTCGTTGTTCGCTCAGTCCTATCTCGGCTTCGACCGCAACACCTACCCCGGCGATGCCAACCTGAAAGCCCTGCACCAGACTTTCGCCTACACCGGCTACTGGCTCAACCATCCTCCCGGCGAGAAAACGAACACCTGGACCGGCCACCGCGCCGCCGTCGAATCCGCCGGCTTCGGCTTCCTCGTGCTCTTCAACGGACGCCTCTACGCTGAGCTGAAATCTGCCGAGCTGAAATCCGCCGACCAGAAATCGGTCGCCCGCGCCACCAAGCTCGGCAACTCCGACGCCCAAGCCGCCGCCGCGGCCGCGCGCCGCGAAGGCTTTCCCGCGCACACCGTCATCTTCCTCGACCAGGAGCAAGGCGGACGCATGTTGCCCGAGCAGAAAGCCTACATCTACGCCTGGGTCGACGCCGTCACCGCCGCCGGATTCCGCGCCGGCATTTACTGCTCCGGCATCCCGAGCCAAGATGATAACAATGTAGTAACTGCTGAAGACATTCGCCAGAACGCCGGGGGACGCCAGATCGTTTACTGGGCGATCAACGACGCCTGCCCGCCCGCGCCCGGCTGCGCTTTTCCGAAGGCCCCGCCCAGCCCCGCGCGGAGCGGCGTCAGCTTCGCCGAAATCTGGCAATACGCGCAATCGCCGCAGCGCAAAGATGTCGCCGCCCACTGCTCCAACTACAGCCGCGACAGCGAGTGCTATCCGCCGGGAATTTCCCCCGCGCAGCAACTGTACATAGACGTGGACACGGCCACGTCGCCCGATCCCTCAAACGGCCGATCGCGTTAGCTCGCATGTAGGCACAGCCGCCCCCAAGCTGTCCGCCGAGCAAAGCTCGGTGCATGCCGCGTTCGTGAGCGCCAAGTTTGTTAGACTGAAACCGCTCCTAAGAACCTGTTCCAGGAGGACTCATTTCATGTCCCGGACTCTCTCCACGCTCGCCATCGCCCTGCTTCTTACGTTATCCGCAGCCGCACAAGATACCTGGCAGATTGATCCCGCGCACACCGCGGCGCAGTTCTCTGTTCGTCATCTGGGAATCTCGACTGTTCGTGGTGCCTTCACTAAAGTAAGTGGCACCGTGCAGTACGACGCTGCCAATCTCGGCAAGTCGTCGATCCAGACCACCATCGACGCCACTTCCGTGGACACCCGCGTCGAGATGCGCGACAACGACCTGCGCAGTCCCAACTACCTCGACGTGAAGAAATATCCCACGATCACCTTCCAGTCGAAGAAGATCGAAGCTGCCGGAGCGGGCAAGCTGAAGGTCACCGGCGATCTCACCATTCACGGCGTGACCAAGGAAGTCGTTCTCGATGTCGACGGACCATCCGCGCCGATCAAAGATCCGTGGGGCAATCAGCGCATGGGCGCATCCGCTGCCACCAAGATCAACCGCATGGATTTCGGCGTAGCCGGCGCTCCCGGCATGATCGGCGACGACATCACCATCACCCTCGATATCGAAATGTTCAAGAAGTAGCAAAAGCGTCGTCGGTCGTCGGTCGTTCGTCATTCGCAATGCGGTGGAACTGGCGGCCAACGACCAACGACCGACGGCTGACGACGCGCGCACCGCCTGCGCTACAATAGAAGCATCCTCCATGTCCGACCGAACTTTCACTCTCGATGAAGCCCAGTCGCTGCTGCCTGTGTTGGAGTCTTTGCTGCGCACGGCCATCAGCGGCAAGAAACTCATTGAAGAGGTCGAGGCCGAGATGCAGGCGCTGCAACACCGCATCTTCCTCAACGGCGGCACGCACGTCGATATTGTGCCGGTCGCGCGCCGCAAGGCGGAGCGCGCCAAGGCCGAACAGCGCGCCAAAGACGCCATCGCGGAAATAGATTCCATCGGGGTGCAGGTGAAAGACCTCGACATCGGCCTGCTCGATTTTCCCTGCGAGGTGGATGGCCACGTCGTCCTGCTCTGCTGGAAAATGGGCGAAAGCTCGATCACGCACTGGCACGGCACGGACGAAGGCTTCGCCGGCCGCAAGCGCATCGACGAACGCATCGCCCGGTCCAAGAAGACGAACTAGTTCCTAGCTGCCATTTTTCCTGCAAGCTCGCTGCCTGCCGGACGTTCTTATCCCGAGAGCGGTCCCTGAGCGGATAAACAGCGGCGTTAGCCGCGCTGGTTCCGTAACGGCACGGAAGTGCAACTGCGCGCTCGGTGCGGGATCTTCTCTGCTACAATTTTTTACAACCGTCGTGGCGCAGAAATCGTATGCTGAAAGATGCCTAAAAGAGGCTTAGCTGGCTAAGTCTCCCTCGCGACAGATGGCTTAGAGCAAGGTTGATCTTAGAGCAAGTTTCGGAGTAAAGGCAGTCGGGCAAGGACGGTTTCAAGCCGCGAGGCGCGCCAAGGAGTCTCATATAACTATGTCATCCACCAAACAGAAGCTCCGCCTCGCCGGCGCCTTCGCCGCGCTCGCCACGTTGGCTCTAGCCATAAGCTGCAGGGGCTTCTTCGTAAACCCGACCGTCACCGCCCTTACGCTAAGCCCGAGCACTCCAACCGTCCCGCTCGGGGGAACGCAGCAAATGACCGCCTACGCGACCTTCAGCGATGGCAGTACCGGCAACGTAACGAGCCAGGCTACTTGGACGAGCGACAGCGGAATCATCTCGGTGAGTTCAGGCGGCCTGTTGACCGGGGTTACCCTTGGCAACACGACCGCGACCATCACGGCTGTCGACCAAACCATTAGCCAAACCGCGACCGCCTCGGTCTGCGTAGAGGGAGGATCGAATTTCCAGATTTCCCCCTTGAACGATTCAGTCATCGGGGGCACTTCCGTGAACTACACGGCGAGCGCTACCGCGGAGGTTGGCGGGGTCGTAACCGAGGGCATCGACATCACGACGGGAGTGGTGTGGACAAGCAACCAGACCAGCCTGATTACATTCGAGCCCGGAGATCCCACAGTCGCCACCACAACTCTGCCAACGACACAAACTGTGGCAGTCATCACCGCGAGCTACACGTGCAACGGCGTGACTAACACCTTCACAACCAATCTCACGCTGACGGTCGACTAAAAGACCCCTCTCCGTTGGCCGTGGCCCACACCACCCGCAAGCCCGAATACTGGAAGCAACGGATCTGATTTCCTCTCTCGGCTCTCACACACACAATGTGAATCCGGGTCCACCCGTATCTCGTCAACCTTAGGAACCCAGCAGCCCAACCTCGTCTCTCATAGCGGCCGCCCGCAGTTGCTGGTCCAGCGTAGCCAGCGCGATTTTCCGGCGGGAAGCGATCTCCAGGTAAGCCGCGTCGTAAACGGTAAGCCCATGGCGCTCGGCCAGATGCAGAGCGGCGTTCCAGGCCTGCCGGTCGGCTTCCGCATCCACTTTCACGGGAAGCAGCGCAAGACTCGCCAAGGCGCCATCGCGAAAGTCTCCGGCGTGGCGTCCGCGCCTTACATTCATCTGCAGAACATTCGCAATTTCCCACCGCCATAGCCCCGGAACCCACGCACCATGGAGTCTCACGTCGTCGAACAAACGCAGAACAGCGTCGGTGGTTTCGTCGGCATAGACCCAGGCGAGTGCAACCGAACTATCAAGAACCAGGCTCATTCCCGCGGCTCCAGATCTCGGCAACCAGACTCCCGCAACCCGAGCCCCGCTGCGGAGATCACCGACGCCCCTCGTCCCGCAGCTTCTTGATCTCTTCCCAGTCGAAGGCAGGCTGCCCCGGATTCTCCCGCGCCAACTGCCTAGCTCGTTGGCGCAGACGGTCGAATGCTGCCCGTACTCGATCTTGATCGATGTGTCCGGTGCTGGGTACAAGCCGTGCGACAGGCTTGCCGTGCCGCGTAATCACGATCTCCTCGCCACGCTCCACGCGGTCGAGCAAGGTCCCGAGCGTGTTCTTGGCTTCAAAAGCTCCCACTTGGAGCGTAACCTGACTCTCTGCCTTCATGTAAGCTAGCTTAAGCTAGCCTATTTCACGAAGTCAAGCTTTTCCCTCTAGAACAGGGCACGAAGGCGCTACCCTCTACCGCAGCATTCTCCGTCCAGTCGGGATACCACATCCAAACACCATATCGAAGACTGGTATCGAATACGGTATAATAGAACTCATTATGGCCACGGCGCGGAAGATCACGGTGGAAATCCCAGCTGAGCTTCTGCAAAAGGCGCAGCAGGCGAGCGGTGCGGGCATCACTCAGACCATACGAGCCGGCCTGCAATTGCTGGCGGCGTCGCAAGCCTATGATCGCCTGCTGCAATTGCGTGGCAAGGTCCGATTCAGCCGCACGTTCGAGGAACTGAAAGAGGATCGCGAATGAATCGGTCGCTCATTCATCGGACTTCCGGCTGCCAATCATGATCGCAGCCGACACCAGCACGTGGATCGCCTTTCTGGAAGGCGCTCCTGGCCTCGATGCGCAACTGCTGGAGCGGGCGCTGGCAGATCGCCAGCTATTGATGATCCCAGTTGTGTTGACTGAGTTGTTGAGTGATCCAGTGCTTTCCTCCGGAGTTGCGGAAACACTCGCGGAGGTCCCCATGATTGACCTCGAACCCGGTTACTGGCAGCGGGCCGGTCTGCTGCGGGCGAAAGTATTGTCGAAGCGCCGCAAAGCCCGACTTGGCGATGCACTGATCGCCCAGACTTGCCTCGACCGGGGCATTGCGCTGCTCACGCGAGATAAGGATTTCCGTGCGCTCGCCGACGCCGCCCGGCTTGATCTTGTCCTGTGACCGGAGTACCCAAATCTCCCCACGACCACTCGTAAGTTGCCATTCCCCGAGGGCGCAGTATGATCGAAGAGGTAAGTTGCCCCAGCGGGGCTTTGCTTACCATTAGTCACGAAGAACAAACTGCGGATTTCCCTATGTCTGACATTCGCTGTATCGGTATAGCCACCGGGGGCGGCGACGCACCCGGCCTTAACGCTGTCATACGCGCCGCCACCAAGGCCGCTATCCTCAAGTACAAATGGAAGGTCATCGGCATCCCCGACGGATTCGACGGACTCATCTGGCCGGAGAAATCGTTTGAGCTCACGCTCGATAAGGTATCCGGCATTCTGCCGCGTGGCGGCACCATCCTCGGCACCACCAACCGCGGCAACCCTTTCAAGTACAAGACCGAAGAGAACGGCAAGGAGGTCACGCGCGATATTTCGGACCAGGTGATCGCCAACGCCGCAAAGCTGGGCATCGACGCCATCATCACCATCGGCGGCGACGGCTCGCAGAAGATCGGCCTCGAACTGTTTCAGAAGGGGGTAAAGATCGTCGGTGTGCCGAAAACCATCGATAACGATCTTTCCGCCACCGAACTCACGTTCGGTTTCGACACGGCGATTCATACCGTCACCGATGCCATCGACAAAATCCACACCACTGCCGCTTCTCATCACCGCGTCTTCGTGATCGAGGTCATGGGACGCGACTGCGGCTGGATCGCCCTGGCGGCTGGCATCGCCGGCGGCGCTCATGTCATCCTCATCCCGGAGATTCCCTTCTCCATCAAGGCCATCTGCGAGTCCATTGCGGAGCGGGAGAAACTGGGCAAGCACTTCACCATCGTGGTGGTGGCGGAAGGCATCAAGCTGCCGCAGGAACTCAAGCAGATGTCGCGAGGCTGGCCCGTGGGCAACACCATCGGCGACGCGATTGGCCTGTTCTCGAATAAAGAAGTGCGGGTCAGCGTACTGGGACACATCCAGCGTGGCGGTTCGCCTTCGCCCTATGACCGCGTGCTGGCCACGCGCTTTGGAGTGGCCGCGGTCGATCTGCTTGCCCAAGGCGCGTTCGGTAAGATGGTCGCGCTCCGCGCAGCGTCTATCGTCGCCGTCGACATCGCCCGCGCCATCGGCCACCTGAAGACCGTCAATCCCGAGGGAGAGTTGGTCAGCACAGCAAGAGCCGTCGGTATCGGCTTCGGAGATTGATCTTAGAGTAGAAATTGATCGCAGAGCAGAGAAGGCGCCGACTCCTTCTCTACCGTAAGCTCCTCTGTGATCGCGATCACAGTCAGCCTTCAAACGCCCGTGTCAGTCTTGCTTCTGCATCTTTCTCGGGAGCGTGCATGGCCGATACCCTTGCTGCCTCGTCCAATCCGTCTGCCGGGCGGCGCGATTCCGAAGAGCTGCGCGCGGCTCGCCTTGCCATGCGGTTGTCGCTGATCGTCGGCGTGCTGATGCTGATCGGCAAGACCGCTGCCTATCGCATGACGGGGTCGGCGGCCATTCTCTCCGACTTCGCCGAATCCGTCGTACACGTCGTCGCGGTAGCGTTTGCCGCGTTCAGCCTGCGGCTCAGCACCAAGCCCGCGGGTCCTACGTTCCTCTACGGTTACGAGCGCATCACATTTTTCTCCGCCGGTTTCGAAGGCGCGATGATCATTCTGGCCGCAGTCTGGATCCTGGTGGCTGCAGTCGAGAAGTGGCTGGCTGGACTAAAGCTGGAGCATCTGGGCGCGGGCACGCTGCTGCTTCTGGCGGCAGGCGTCCTCAATGCCGGACTTGGCTGGTACCTGCTCCGAGTTGGAAAGCGATGCCACTCGCTCATCCTGGAAGCCGATGGCAAACACGTGCTCACCGACAGTCTGACCAGCTTTGGTGTCGTGGCCGGGCTCGGATTGGTCATGCTCACAGGATGGAAGCCGTTCGATCCGCTGATCGCAATCATCGTGGCCGCGAACATTCTTTGGTCAGGAGGACGGCTGACCTGGCGCTCGGCAGTCGGCCTACTCGACTATTCCGATCCGGAAGCCGGCAAGAAGATTCGCGAGAAGCTGGACGCGATTTGCAGCGAACTCGGCGTGAACTATCATGGCGTGCGCTTTCGCACTACGGGCTACCGGCAGATTATTGAAGTCCACTTACTATTTCCGCACGCCACTCCGGTAGGAGAAGCGCATCGCCTGGCAACTGCGCTGGAAGAGCGCCTGCCCGTGGAACTGGCCATCCCCGCCGAAGTCATCACGCACCTGGAATCGCTGGAAGATCATGCTGACGTCCATTCGCAGGAGCACTACACCGGCCGGCCGGAGTAGCAAGAGCTGCCCTCTAGTCTTTCATCATGGCATCAATCAGCGAATAGAGTTGGGTGCTGTCTTTCATCTCCACATAGGGCTTGTCGGGATGCCGGCTGCTCACGATGTAGACCGTGGGTGTGTGTTCGAGCTTGATGGCCTTGCCGAGGTCGCGGTCGGCATTCACCTCGGCGGCGTACTTGCCTTGCGGATCGACCATGAAAGGAAAAGCCACTTTGTGTGCGCTGGCAAACTTCTCGGCGTAGCCGCGCAGGTTCTGCGGATTGATCTCCAATTGGTTGGAGAAAATGTAATCCCGGAAATCGTTGCCCAGCTCTTTTGAAGTTGCGTCAAAGTAGCGCGCCATCACAGCCGCTTCGTAAGACCAGTTGTGCATGGGGAGGGGGAAATCATGGCGCATCAGGGGGATTTTATAGGTCTTGGAAGCTTGCTCGAGAATGGGCGCCACGCGGCGGCACTGTGGGCACTGCAGATCCTCGAAGACCACGATCGCGACCTGCGCGCCTTTGGGCGGACGCAGCACGGAGTCCACCGTGTCCCCCAGCGCGGAGGTGGTGACGAAGGCGGCTGGCTTTAGGCCAGTCTTCCGCGGCGTGGGCTTGCTCTCGGGCGGTGCAGTGGCCGGCGGTGTGGTCGACAGTGCACGGGAATCCTGCATTGGACCTGACGCTTGTGCGACCGGACCTTGGGCGGTGGAAGTGGAGGACTTTGGCGTATCCGCGGTACAGCCGACCCCAAAGGAGCACGCGATAAGCAATAAAGCGAAGCGATTCTCGTATTTCATCCGGGTGGTGAGCATTTGTGTCCTGAGCATTCTCGTCCGACGTGCGATTAGGCCTTGAACTAGCCAAGCGGCCGCCTGCTGTATGTTAAACGCCGGAATCCCGCGTGCAGCAGCCGGGACCCGCCAACTCGATGTTTCCCTTGACCTGATGAAATGGTAACCGAAACGGCTGCGCTGTGTCAGGTTCATGTTGTTGGGATGAATCAGCGGGGAGTCTCAGGTCATGCGGCATAAACCTTTAAGCCGGGAAATCTCTGCGGCAACGCGCTATAGTGGAAAGTTCATCGCTTGCAACGTCCCTTGCTAAGAAAGTGAAGCGTTTTCTCCCATTTTATTTTCGATGGCTGGCGCTGGCGTTCGCGCTGGCAGCCGCTCTCGGAGTATGCGGCTGCAACCGCAGAGGCCATCGCGTTCTTGAGGTGAATTATGTCTCGGCGGTCCAGGCCACGCTGCGCGATCAGGTGGCAACCATGTATAACCGCGTCGGTACGGTCAAGAACGGCGAACGCGTGGAGGTGCTGGAGCGGGAGAAGCGCTTCTCCCGCGTGCGCACCGCGGCCGGCGTTGAGGGCTGGATCGAACAGCGCTACCTGGTAGACCAGCAAACCTACGATGGCCTGCAGAAGCTTACGCAAGACAACCTCAGCGATCCGGTGCAGGCGCCCGGAGTGCTTCGCAACGACTCGAACCTGCACTTAACCCCCGGCCGTGAGACCGAGCATCTGTATCAGCTCTTGGCGGGAGCAAAAGTTTCCGTGCTGAAACGCGCCACGGCGGAGAAGCAACCGGGATTGGCTCCGGCTCCGGCCAAGTCCGGGAAAGCGTCTTCCGGCCCGGTACTGGAAGACTGGTGGCTGGTGCGGGACGCGCAGAACCGCGTGGGTTGGGTGCTGGCACGCATGATCGACCTCGATGTCCCGCTCGAGGTTGCCCAGTATGCCGAGGGCCAGCGCTTTGTTGCATTCTTCGTCCTGAACCAGGTGGAGGACCCGGGCAAGGAAGGCTCAGACAAGAAAGTTTCGCAGTATCTGTGCGTCATCACTGACCCGCATGATGGCCTGCCCTACGACTTCGATCAGATTCGCGTTTTCACCTGGAATGTCAGAAAGCATCGTTACGAAACTGCTTACCGCGAGCATGGCCTGAACGGCGTGCTGCCGGTCACCGTGACCAGCGAGAGTTTCGACAAGGAAGGCGTGCTTCCGGTCTTCATCCTGCGCGTGAAGGACGATAGCGGCAATATCAGCGCACGCAAATACAAGATGAACTCGCCGATTGTGCGCCGAGTGCTGGCGCCGGGCGAGCAGAAGGAAACGCCCAAACCGGTGGGGAAACGTCGGCGGCGTTAGATTGGGGGTTCGCAGCTCAGCAGTAGAAGTCCGCGATGCTCTTCACCACCCAGCGCTGTTCTTCTTCGGTGAGTTCGGGGAATATAGGCAGAGCCAGCACTTCTTTGGCAGCACGCTCGGCTTGGGGGAAGTCGCCTTCGCGGTAGCCGAGATACACGAAGCAGGGCTGCAAATGGAGCGGGATGGGATAGTAAATTTCCGTCCCGATCTTCCGTGCGGTGAGGAACTCGCGCAGTTCGTCGCGGCGGTAGGCGCGGACGACGTACTGATGGAAAACATGGTAAGCCTGCGTCGAGGTTTGCGGAAGTTGAATGGGCGCGGCGTTCTCAGCTGGCCCGCCGGTTGATGCGATGCCGGCAGCGGCAAAGAGTTGATCGTAGCGGGCGGCGCGTTCGCGGCGCGCGTCGTTCCATCCTTCCACGTATTTCAACTTCACGCGCAGGATGGCGGCCTGCATGGCGTCGAGGCGGCTGTTCCATCCCAACTCTTCGTGAACGTAACGGCGCGGGCTGCCGTGATTGCGCAGACGGCGCATGTGGGCAGCCATCTCCCGGTCGCTGGTCGTCACCAACCCGGCGTCGCCGTAGGCGCTGAGATTCTTTGTGGGATAGAAACTGAACGCCGCCGACACGCCCATTGATCCTGCTTTGCAACTGCCCCAGCGCGCCCCGATCGCCTGCGCAGCGTCTTCGATCACGGACAGATGGAATTCGTCAGCCAGCCGCTGCAATGAGCTCATGTTCGCGCACTGGCCATAGAGATGAACCGGGAGCAGCGCGCGGAGTTTGTCACGCCGGCCCCCGCGCAGAAAACACTCGGCCTGCGCGGGATCGAGATTAAACGTGCACGGATCGATATCGGCAAACACCGGGCTCGCGCCGGCTCGCGCGATGGCGCTGGCCGAGGCGAAAAAGCTGAAAGGCGTGGTGAGAACCTGATCTCCGGGCTGCACTCCAGCGGCCAACAAAGCCAGCCACAGGGCGTCAGTGCCGGAAGCACAACCGACGGCTTCCTGCGCGCCGCAGAATTCCCCCAGTTCGCGCTCGAACGCCTCGACCTCGGCGCCCAAGATGTAATGTTGCGAAGCGCACACTCGCTCGACAGCTGCCAACACTTCGGCGCCAATCCGCTCATACTGCCGCTGCAGATCCAGCATCGGCACTGCGTCAAGCGGCCTCGCGCCTGGCGCAGGAGCGTCCGCCGAATCGGCAAATTCGGGCTTGGTGAAGGGCTGGTTCACGGAAAGAGAAATTGTAGCAGGAGAAGTCCACCATGCTGGGCGCTCACAGGTATTTCCAGCATACGGTTTTCAAGTTTCGGGCGCTCCAGCGAGCGACTGGAAACGGTAAACCAAGAAGCCTGGAAACTCGCATCAGGGTTTGAAATAAGCCGGTGCAGCCATACCAATTTCCATAGCCAACTTCCGTAAATGTGTGTATTTTCTTGACAAGGGTAGGCACTTTGTCTGTATGTCGATGATAAGTCAGTGTATTATGCTAGCTCCGTTTTGGAAGGGTAGCTGCTTTCAAGCCCTGCTGCGTCCATAGTCCCAGGAGACCGTCAATGGAATCTGCCTTTCGTCCCGCTCTGATTAGAGTTCTGCTTGCATCGCTCGCGCTGGCCGTATTGCTTGGCATGCCAACTTTTCTGGCCGCACAGGATGTCTCCTCTTTGACGGGCGTGGTAACCGACGCTACCGGTGCGGTGGTTCCCGACGTCAACGTCAAACTGGTGGATACCAAGACCAACAACAGCTATAACACCACGACGAATTCGGTGGGTGCGTACTCATTCCACGATCTGCTGCCGGGACCCGGGTACCGCGTGACCTTCACCAAAGAAGGTTTCGACACCATAGCCGTGCCGAACCTGTATTTGGCCGTAAATACTTCGCACACCCAGAACGTGCAGTTGACTGTAGGGAAGACTTCGGTGACGGTCGAGGTCAAGGGTGAAGGCAGCGCCGTAACGCTGGATACAAACAACGCCGCCGTGGGCAACAGCTTCGACATGAACATGGTGCACGAGTTGCCTGTGCAGGTTCGTGACAATCCTTCAGCGCTCCTGGCCTATCAGCCTGGCGTGGTGTACACACCGGTTCTGGGTACAGATGATCCGAACCAAAGTCGCGCGGGTTCTGTCACTGGGTCGCGCACCGACCAAAGCAACATCACGCTGGATGGCTTGGACGTGAACGATTTTGCGGGCGGATTTGCCTTTACGATCGTGGGTAACGCTCCGGTCGATTCGGTGCAGGAGTTCAGCACTGAAGTAGCCAATCCGCTTTCGGGGGAAGGGCGCGGCAGCGGAGCGCAAATGAACCTGGTAACCAAGAGCGGAACCAACCACTTGCATGGTTCGGGCTACGAGTACTACCGGACGCGAGGATTCGAAGCCAACGATTTCTTTAACAACTTCGCCAATCCGGTGGTTCCCCGCCAGGCTCTGGTGCGGAACCAGTTCGGCGCTGCCATCGGTGGCCCGATTGTAAAGGACAAGCTTTTCTTCTTCTTCAACTATGAAGGCCGTCGAGATGCCCAATCCGTCCAAGTAACGCGAACCGTGCCCTTGTCTTCCTTCTCGGCCGGCAGCGTCACATACGTCAACGATAATATCAATCCGAACAATGGCTTGCCTTGCTCCGCTTCGAATCTCGCACCCGCTTGCGTCTCCGTTTTGACTCCGACGCAGGTGGCAGCGCTTGATCCCTTGGGAATCGGGCCGGCTCCCGCACTGACCAGTTTTCTGCAGAGCCGCTATCCTGCCCCCAACAGCACAGCCGTGGGAGACGGACTCAACACAGGCGGACTCGTTTTCAACTCCCCAGCCAACGATACGCTTAACGATTACGTGACAAAAATCGACTATAACCTGACGGACAAGATGAAGATTTTTGTTCGCGGTAGTCTGGTACGCGACACTGACATCGGCAACGGAGGAGCCTCGGTTCAGTTCCCCGGCGACCCCTTAACTTTCTACTCCACGGACCACAGCTACGCCTATGTATTCGGCCACACTTGGACGATCAGCAATACCAAAGTCAATCAGTTTATCTATGGCGAAAACCGGCAGGAGTTGAACTTTCCCTATGTGTACGCTCCCCTCGGAACAACCGTGTTCAACTTCGATGCTGCCGGAACCGGCGAGAACTACTTGAGTTCCCCCTATACAGAGCCATCCGCGCAGGGCCGGACGATCCCCGTTCCAATTGTCCGGGATGACTTTACCTATATTCGCGGCAAGCATACTTTCCAGGTGGGAGGCACCTTCAAGCCCATCAAGACCACGTACAAGCTGGTTACCGACTTCAACATTGCGACCATCGGCCTCGGCGGCGGTCTGGAAAGCTTCAACTCGAGCCCCCAGTTGCGGCCAACCAATGCGGCCACCGACTCGATTTCTCAGAACCTCTATGACAGCGCTTTCGCCTTCATTCTCGGCAACTATGGGCAGGTGAGTAGCAGTTTCAACAACAACAAGCAACTGGAACCCCTTCCCCAGGGAACTGGACATGTGCGGCATTACCGGTATTACGAGACGGAACTCTACTTGCAGGATTCGTGGAAAGCGAGAAGCGACTTCACGCTTACCTACGGCTTGCGTTACCAGTTTAACTCGGTGTCCTATGAGGTGAACGGGCTCGAAGCGGCTCCCGATCTGAACTTCAGCCAGACGATCTCGCCACGTATTGCAAACGGTCTGACCGGGAACACTGGCTGTCCCGGAGCGAGTTGTGGCCTGGTCAACCCTCTTCTCTCTTACTCGCTGGCTGGAAAAGCGAACAATGCTGCGCCTCTTTACCACCCCAATTGGCATGATTTCCAGCCTCGGATCGCGTTCGCTTACAACCCATCGGGCGTCTCCGGGCCGCTGGGACGGTTATTGGGTGACCGCAAAACGGTGATCCGCGGCGGCGCAGCAATCATCGATGACCACACCTTGGTCAATGCGCTGAACTTCCTGCAGGATCAAAACACTTGGATCCTGCAGAACTCATCTTCTGTTCTCTACGGCGAGCAGGCAACTGCGGCGGCCGACTTGACGACAGATCCGCGTTATGGCGGGTTCACCTTGCCGGCGGGTTCGGTCGCAACCCCGCCAACGCTCACCACTCCCTACTCACCCTATGTGTCGAGCGCACCCCCCGAGCAGGCGAATCCAGCTTACGGGCCGGCTTATGGGTTGGCGGAGACTGGTGGTGGGTTTAACTACGCCATCGACCCGAATTTGAAAACTCCGTACTCGGAGACGCTTAGCCTCGGAATTCAGCGTGAGCTTCCCGGCAACTTCCAACTGGAAGCTACCTACGTTGGACGAATGGCCCACCGGCTTCTGACGCAAGCCGATAGCATGCAAACTGTGGATTTCAGAGACCCCGCATCCGGGCAGTTTTTGTCGCAGGCATTTGCCGCTGTATCGGCACAGGTTCGCAACGGAGTCACAGCCGTTACGCCCCAGCCTTTTTTCGAGAATCAGATCATCAACTTCGGTGAATTCGGTGAAGCGACCGGATCGCAGTGGGTGGCAGACTTCATCGAACCTTACGTGACCCGCGGCGACCTGGCAGACTCGGTTCAGTTGATGAATGAATACAACTACTTCATTCCGGGCGGCGCTGGTTTGAATCCTGGGGTCGGGTTGAACCCACAGTTCGGCTCATCCCTCTTCATGACCAACAAGGGATACTCGAACTACAACGGCCTGCTGGTCACCCTGCACAAGAAGATGTCACAGGGCCTGGTGTACGACGTGAACTATACCTGGTCGCATTCGCTGGATAACATCTCCGCCCCGGCCAATGAGGCTTTCGGCTCGAACGGTGCGGGCGGCATTATGTGCGATGCAATCAATATTGGCGTGTGCTACGGCAATTCAGACTTTGACGTTACGCATTCCATATCCGCCGACGGAGTTTACGAATTGCCCATTGGCCGTGGTAAAACGTTTGGCGGTGGGATGTCTCGCGCGCTGGATGAAGTGATCGGAGGCTGGTCTATCTCGGGACTGGCCAGCTGGCGAACTGGCTTGGCCTTCCAAACTGTGGCCAACGCTTTCCCCATCAGCTTTGCCAATAATGTTCCCGCAGAATTTAACGGGAACACGGCAGCGCTCAAGGTCGACACCCACACCGAGATTAATGCCGCTTCAGGTTTGCCGACGGTTCAGCTATTCAAGAATCAGGCTGCTGCACTGGGGTCCTTCAGCGGCCCGTTGGGACTGCAAGCAGGCAGCCGCAACAACCTGAGGGGGCCGCACTATTCCAACTTCGACATCGGTCTGATCAAGCACTTCCCCATAACGGAGGGAGTACATATCGAGTTGCGTGCGGACGCTTTCAACGCAATGAACCATCCCAACTTGGCGTTGCCAGGAGCTTCTGCCACCGCAGATATAACCAGCCCGAGCACCTTTGGAGTGATCAGCTCAACGACTGGCGAACAGCCTTTTCGCGTCCTACAGGTCGCGTTCCGGCTAGATTTCTAAGGGCAGCTTATCTGGAGAATTTCGGGTCGGCCGAAAGGCCGACCTGATTTCTTTCTGGGTAACGTTTCTTCCATACCCTCACTTCCCAAACATCGGGTAGTGACTCGCCGCGCCCATGAAGAACAGCATCACAATCGACAGGAACGCATTAGCCCTTGACGCCAGGAATACCTGCCGCGCCATGGCTTTGGCTTTGTCCGGCATGGGCGTGCCGTTGGTGGCGTTGTCGCGGGTCCACTGAATCATGCGCTTCTGGATTCTCCAGATCACTCCCCACACATTCAGCAGCATGACCCATCCGATGCCGCCCCCGATTCCGATCGAGAGCAGACGGCTGCTCTCCCAGCCGTGGCTATTCAGGCTCAGGAAGAGCCAGGCTGCGGCCGCGACCACAACCGCATAGACCACTCCGACGAAGGCGCCTTTATCGAAGATGCCTTTGCCGGGGATGAGGCAGGCATAGAGCACTCCCCACACGATCGTCCAGATCAGAAAGAAGCTGCCCACGACCGCTCCGTGGGAAGGATTCAAACCCAGAATTTGGCCGTTATGGACATCGGCAGTCACAATGGCTTCCCAGTAGACGATTCCAGCCAGCACCGTCAGCGCCGCCGACATCCGGAACCACCACAGTGCTCGCGTCATCAGCGCGGGCATGACTTTTCCCTTAGTGGTGGCGTCGAGTTCCTTCATCAGAGGGACGTTTACCAGGTTGAAGAAATAAAGCAGACCGATCCAGGTGATGCCGGAGAGAAAGTGGATCCAGCGCAGCAGCATCTCGATATTTGTTTTGATTTCGTGGGGAAAGTTGATTTGTGGTCCGAAGAAGGTTGCGAGAGCAGTGCTTGCCATGATGCCTCCCTAAGATGTCACCGGTATCTTCGCACAACGCACAACGCACAACGCGCAACGAAAAGAGACGCCGTAAGCTACGCCGAGGCGGAATCGCCTATGCGGGGGATTGTACACAACCGATAAGGGAGGTGACTGTCTCTACCCGGTCCGGGCCACATTTCTGCAACTTCCGGGTTGAAAAGCGCTGGGGGACGCCGTATCGTACTCGCAGCTACCTGCTGGGCGGCGCAGCCGTGGAAACATGGCGGCGAGGAGGCAGGTTGTCCCCCCGTGTTCCGTGGGCGGAAGGCCGCAAGGAACATGCTGTTGTTTGAGCTTGCCCTCAGGCGCTTGCCGAAAGGTGCAGGTTGGTTGTTTGCAGTTCAAAGAACTTAAGGAGATCGGCTATGGAAAGCAGCAAGCCGGCGCAGAACATCCAGGATTCCTTCCTCAACACGGCCCGCAAGGAAAGATTAAGCATCACAATTTATCTTTTGAGCGGGGTGAAGTTAACGGGCCGGATCCGTTCCTTTGACAAGTATTCCGTGGTGCTGGAGGCCAACGGACAGGAGCAATTGATCTTCAAGCACGCCATCTCGACCATTGTGATGGGCCGAACCGTGCCGCATGGGGCCCACCTGGCGCATCCTGAGGCGAAGGCTGCCGCGGGAACCGGGGTTGCGGCTGTGTCATCGGCATCTTCGTCATCGCAGTCGGCACCCACCACAGCGTCGGCGGCGAGCGCTTCGGGCACGGAAGGGTAAGGCGTTTTCGGATTGCGCAGTTCTCATCCCAAGAAGACCCGCAGTCGCGCGTCCGTAGCTGGACGTGTGCCTCTCGGCGCAGAGACGGCGCGCCCAGAGGATTTGCAGGAACGCGCGTTTCTGGTAGGGATTGACGTGCGCACCCGCGGACGCGGCGCGAAGAGCGCGGTGACCGCGCAGGCGCAGGCGGCCCGGGATGCGGCGTCTGCTGCGCCAGCAGCGGACGGCAAAGCTGGGGTTCCGGCCCACGCCTCGGGGAAGGCCAGCAACAAGCCCAGTATTCCAGAGTTTGACGCCGACGAATCGCTGGCGGAACTGCGCACGCTGGCGGAGAGCGCCGGCGCGAAAGTCGTCGGCGAAATCCTGCAACGCCGCGACCGGCCCGATCCCGCCACTTTGATCGGCGCGGGCAAACTGGAGGAAATTGCAGGAGCAGCCGCGTCGGTGAACGCCGATCTTCTTCTCTTCGACCACGATCTCACTGCGTCGCAGCAACGCAATGTCGAAAAGATCGTCAAGCGGCGGGTCATCGACCGCACTCAGCTCATCCTCGACATTTTTGCGCGGCACGCGCGCACGCGAGAAGGCCAGCTGCAGGTGGAACTGGCGCAACTGCACTACATGCTGCCACGGCTGGCGGGGCGCGGCGTGGAGATGTCACAACTCGGCGGCGGCATTGGCACCCGCGGTCCCGGCGAAACGCAGCTCGAGACCGATCGACGAAAGATTGCCCGGCGCGTCCGCCACGTGGAGCAGCAACTGGAGAACGTGCGCCGCATCCGGGCGCAACAGCGGCAGCGGCGCGAATCGGCTCCGGTGGCGACCGTGGCGCTGGTCGGTTATACGAACGCCGGGAAGTCGACGCTGTTCAACGCGCTGACGCGGGCCGCGGTGCTGGCTTCGCCGCGCATGTTCGCCACGCTCGATCCGACGATTCGGGGCGTGGTGCTGCCATCGAAACGGAAGATTCTGATGTCCGACACGGTGGGCTTCATCCGCAACCTGCCGCACACTCTGGTCTCAGCCTTTCGCGCCACGCTGGAAGAAGTGCAGCGGGCGTCGCTGATTCTGCAAGTGTCCGACGCGAGCAGCCGGCTTTCGGCCGAGCAGGACGCGCAGGTGGAGATTGTCCTGAAAGAGCTGGAAGCCGAAAAGAAGCCACGGCTGCGCGTGATGAACAAGGTCGATCTGTTGGATGTGGAAGTGGCCCAGGCTCTTATGAATGACGCGCTGCGGGACAACTCAAACACAGTGTACGTGTCCGCCACGGAGGGTACGGGGCTTAAGAAGTTGCTGGAGCGCATCGACGCGATGATCGATGAGGACCGCGTCAGCCGGGTGCATCTACGCGTCCCGCAGAAGGAAGGAAAGACGCTGGCCATGCTCGAAGCCAAGGCGCGGATCTATTCACGGGCGTACAAGGACGGCGCGGTGGAGTTGGAAGTCGAGGCTCCGGAGTCGGTGGTGAGAAGGGTTAGGGAGTGGGTGGTGAACGAATTCGAGCCTGTCGAGATTCCCGGTGAGCCCATGTCGGAGACGGTCAGGCGCGGGAGGCGATGAACGACCGGTCCCTGCTCAGTCATGTTAACTTCTCCGATCCCTCCAATTATTCCTAGCGGCCGAGCGATCCTCGAAGCCCAGTAAACTGTCCTGATGAATCGTTTAGTGATTTTTTGCACAACCTGGAAATCGCTTGGAGCGACCCCGAAGTACAGGGTTTGCTCTTCAATGGCTTAGAGGTTGGGAATCCCGAAGAAAAATTTCGTGTGGGCAACGAGGGCCTGAGGTACTGTTTGGAAGCTGAGTACGGCCTGGAGCCTAGCGTTGTGGATTCCATCCTTCGAGAATTAGTGAGTAGCGGCGAAGCGGACGTTTCGATTGAGGCTGTTGCGGCGTAGGCTAGCACGAGCTAGCTTGGTGCTGACGACTCATTTGGCCTTGCCCGGATTTTGGAGGTCGCGCTTCAGCTGCTTTACCAGATTGTGTGCCAGGTCCTTCACGCTGTCTTTATCCCCCGAGGTTGCCGACCAGATCACCTCGCCGCCCGGCTCAATCACCTGTATGCTGGCAGAGCCCGCGTTCCGAAAGCCGCCGAGAGCTACCGTCCCCTTCATAACGCAAACAGCCTTGTTTGCTTCCGTCGTTACGATGAGCTTTACGTCCTGAGCCATAATCTCAGTTGTTATGTACTGTCCAAAGTTCTCCGGCATAGAGTCGACGAAGAGCGCCCCGCTGCCGCACCGAGATAAATTCCCCGCGCTTTTTGTGCTGGCCGCTGCTGAGGAAATCGCGACCGATAGAAGCAAAATCTGCCCCCAGATTTTCATGTCGCCAGAATCCCCCGTGGACAACCCTTGGACAGAAGTCATGAATTCTACCTCCGACTTCTGACGGCTTGACAAGAAAATTGATGGCAGGTTGGACGGTGCGGTCGACCCGTCCGCAATTTAAATGGGCCGGCAACCAAGAAGCGGTGACATTCCTTGGCTATCGGCCCATTCGATCCTGAATTGGATCGGAGGTGATACTTCAATGCTAATCCTCTTTATCCGGAAGTCAAGGATTAGTTGCAAGTTTCTGCATGGCCGGAAAGTAGGGGTTTCACGGGCCGGATTTCGCCCGTTTTGAGAATCTTCCGCCGCCCCGAAAATCACCGGAAAATCCCCCCTTTGCGTTGACATAAACTCCTTCGGACGTTAGACTTAACAGTTTTCATAGCCCTCATTTTCCTGTATAGCAGCACTCAATGGATCAAACGCTACGACAACTAGGCGAATTACTGCTTGGGTCCGTGCCCACGGTGATTCTGCTGGCGCTGCTTTACGCGCTCTACACGATCATCGTGCACAAACCCTTACGGCGTGTGTTGGAGGAGCGGCGCGGTAAGACGGAGGGTGCAGTGGAGAAGTCGCGCGCTGACATTGCAGCGGCCGAGGCGCGCACTTCCGAATACGAGTTGCGGCTGCGCGAGGCGCGTGCGACTGTGTTCCATGCGCAGGAAGCACGGCGCAAGGCGGCGCTGGATGCGCGGACTGCGGCGCTGAACGAGGCGCGCGTCAAGGCTCAGGCGCAGGTGCAGGCGGCGAAGGCTGACATTCAGAAGGATCGCGACGCCGCTCTCGGCGGCTTGCAGGCGGAGGCGCAGTCTCTGGCCACAGAAATCATGCGGCGCGTGCTGGAGCCCGCCGGAGCAGGACGCTGATGTTACGGGGCACGCTGTTGCGGCGCACGATGGCGGAAGCCAAAATTCCGAAGAAGACGTCGAAGAAGATGACTTCCCTCAGAAGCATTGTCCGAGCTTGCCTGCTGGCGCTGCTCGCGGCCAGTTTTGCCGGGGCCATAGGATCGCTGCGCGCGCAAGAACAGCCGGCGACTCCGCAGAAGCCACAACCGGCCGAGGCGTCGGCGCGGCAAACCAGCCTTCCCCAGCAACTGGCTCACGAAACGCGGGAAGCTGCCGGAGAAGAGAAGGACGATACCGCCGAATTCAAGCAGTCGCCATCGGTGCAGTTCATTGCTCGGCACACGGGCCTGAGCACCGGGAACGCTTACCTTCTGAGTGTGCTGCTGAATTTTGCCATCATCGCGGGAGTGATTTTCTGGGCCAGCCGCAAGTACTTGCCCGGGATGTTCAGCGCCCGCACGGCGGCGATCCAGAGAGCCATGCAGGAGGCGCAGAAGGCCAGCGATGAAGCGCGGCGCAGGCTGGCGGAAATTGAATCGCGCTTGATGAAGCTGGATGGCGAGATCGGCATGATGCGCAATGCCGCGGAGAAAGAAGCTGGAGCGGAGGAAGCGCGCATCCAGGCAGCGGCTCAAGAAGACGGGCGCAAGCTGGTGGAATCGGCGCAACAGGAAATCGCGGCCGCCGCCAAAGCGGCGCGGCGCGACTTGACCGCTTACGCGGCCGATCTGGCCATCGGGCTGGCGCAGAAGCAGATTCACGTTGATGCTGCCACCGATCAGGTGCTGGTGCGGAACTTCGCCGGGGAGTTGGGCACGGCTGAGAGTTCCGCGCATGGATCCGGAAAGGACGGGCGCTAGAACATGGCTTCGGTTGCCAGCACTTATGCCCGGGCCTTTGCGGATGTCGTTCTGAGCGCTCATCTCGACGCGGATCGTTCGATTGCGGAATTGCGCGCGATCGCCAGCTTGCTCGCCGAGAGTCCGGAACTGCGGCGAGTGTGGGAGAATCCTGCGATTCCGGCCGAGCAGAAGCGCAAAGTACTGGATGTGATTGCACAGCGGGATGAGTTTCCGAAGCAGGTGCGGAACCTGGTGGCAGTCCTGATCGATCACCGGCGGATACACTTTCTGGAGCCGATCATCCGGCAGCTGGAGAAGGAACTCGATGCGCGGCTGGGATTCGCCGAGGCGCAAATTACCAGCGCTCGAGCGTTAGGCGATGCCGAGAAACTCGAGTTCGAGGCGCAGGTCGGGAAGCTGACCGGCAAGAAAGTCCGGGCGCGATACGGCCTGGATGCGACTCTGCTGGGCGGCGCGGTGGTCCGCCTGGGTAGCACGATTTACGATGGTTCGGTGAAAGGGCAGTTGGAGAGATTGAAAGAAGCTATTAGCTCTTAGCTAGAGCTAGAGGCTTTAAGAGCTGATTCTATGGCACAGATCAAGGCAGACGAAATAACCAAACTGATCCGCGAGCAGATCGAGAACTACGAATCGAAGATCTCCGTGGACGAGACCGGTACGGTCATCACGCTGGGCGATGGCATCGCACGCGTGTACGGACTGGACAAAGTCATGGCCGGCGAACTTCTTTCCTTCCCCCACGACGTGGCCGGAATCGCCATGAACCTGGAAGAAGATCAGGTGGGCGTGGTGCTGCTCGGCGAATACACCGAGATCAAGGAAGGCGATGAAGTGAAGCGCACCGGGCGCATCATGAGCGTGCCCGTGGGCGACGCTTTGATCGGGCGCGTGGTCGATTCCCTCGGCCGGCCCATCGACGACAAAGGTCCTATCGCCAGCGATAAATTCATCGCTCTGGAGCGACTGGCGCCCGGCGTCATCGACCGCCAACCGGTGCGCGAGCCCATGGCCACCGGGCTGAAGGCCATCGACAGCATGATCCCGATCGGTCGCGGCCAGCGCGAGTTGATCATTGGCGACCGGCAGACCGGAAAGACGGCCGTTGCGCTCGACACCATCATCAACAGCAAAGGCAACGACCTGATCTGCATTTATAACGCGATCGGGCAGAAGCGTTCGTCGATCGCCCAGGTAGTGAAGATTCTGGAAGATGCCGGCGCGATGGAATACACCATCGTCGTAGCGGCATCGGCCTCGGAACCCGCGCCCATGCAGTACATTTCGCCATACGCGGCCACGGCCATCGGCGAATACTTCCGCGACACTAAGCGGCACGCGCTGGTGATCTACGACGATCTGTCGAAGCACGCCGCGTCCTATCGCGAAATCTCGCTTCTGTTGCGGCGGCCGCCGGGACGCGAGGCGTATCCCGGAGACGTGTTCTATCTCCACTCGCGGTTGCTGGAGCGCTCGGCCAAGCTGAGTGACGCGAATGGCGGAGGATCGCTGACCGCGTTGCCCATCATCGAGACGCAGGCGGGCGACGTTTCCGCTTACATCCCGACCAACGTGATTTCTATCACCGACGGTCAGATCTATCTGGAAACCGATTTGTTTAACCAGGGCGTGCGCCCGGCGGTGAACGTCGGTCTGTCAGTGAGCCGCGTGGGCGGCAGCGCGCAGATCAAAGCCATGCGTCAGGTCGCTGGAACTTTGAAACTGGAACTGGCGCAATACCGCGAATTGGCGGCGTTTGCGCAGTTCGGCAGCGATCTCGACAAAGCCACGCAGGCGCAACTCAATCGCGGGCAACGTCTGGTCGAATTGCTGAAGCAGAACCAGTTTTCACCGCTGCCGTTTTCCAAGCAGATTCTGATCATCTTCGCCGGCACCGGAGGATTCCTCGACGACCTTCCGGTGAATCAGGTGCGCGATTTCGAGAAAGAGCTTTACAAGTTCGTCGACGCGACGAACCCCGGACTGCTGCGCACGATCATGGAGAAAAAAATCCTCGATGACGGCCTTAAGGCGCAGTTGACCGATGTGATCAAACAGGCGAAGCAGCAGTTTGTGGCAGAGAGGGAAGCGGTGGCGAAATAGTACCTGGTACCGAGTACCCAGTAAAAACACTGAGCTTTGAGATCTTACGGGGTCTAACTGGCAACTGGGTACTGGCAACCGGCAACTGATTTATGGCAAATATTCTCGACATTCGGCGCCGTATCCGCAGCGTGGTGAACACGCGGCAGATCACCAAGGCCATGAAGGTGGTCTCGGCCGCAAAGCTGCGCCGGGCGCAGGACCGCGCTTTGGCGGCGCGCCCGTATGCGCTGATGTTGACGAATGTGCTGAAATCGCTGGTGGCACGCGCGGAGATTTACGATCCAGAGACCGGTGAGCCCAAGCATCCCTTGTTGGCGCAGCGGCCTGAAAAGAACATCCTGCTCATCGTTGTCACCGGCGACAAGGGTCTGGCGGGCGCGTTCAGCGCCAACGTTACCAAGGCGGCCGGCCGCTTTCTCGAATCCAAGGCCGGGAAGAATGTTGACATCGTGGCGATTGGCCGCAAGGGCCGTGACTTTCTGCGCAGACGGTATCCCGCGGTGTTGCAAACCCGCAGCCTGGCCGAGATCGAAGAATCGCTCGAAATCCAGCCTGCGGCGCCGGAGCGCGTCGGGCCGATACAAATTGTAGGCGAGCAGGTTGGGGTTCTGGGTAAGCTGGAGTTTGCCCAAGCGCGCACACTGGCCGAGACCGTGATTGCGCGCTATTGCCGCGAGGAGATTGATGCGGTCTACGTGGTCTTCAACGAATTCAAATCGGTGATCGCGCAGCGCCTCATCGTGGAGCAGATTCTTCCCATCGAACAGATTGGCGAGCAGGCGGTCCGCCTCGCTGAAGAGATGACGGAAGAAGAAAAGAAGAAAGCCAAAGAAGCGGCGATTAGCGCCGGAGTGGGCATGCGCTCCAGCGAGCATGCGGAAGATGCCGCGCAATTCGGCACCGCTCAGGTGGATTACATTTACGAGCAGGCTCCGGAGGAGTTATTCCGGTCATTGCTGCCGAAGTATGTCGCCATCCAGATTTTCCGTTCGCTGCTCGAGTCGGTGGCGGCCGAGCATGCCGCGCGCATGACCGCGATGGATTCCGCCACCAGCAACGCCACGGATATGATCGACTCGCTTACGCTGGCCATGAACCGGGCGCGGCAGGCGAAGATTACAAAAGAGATTATCGAGATCGTGAGCGGCGCAGCCGCAATGTAAAAGGAAGCAATTAGCAACTGGCATTTAGCTAACCGCTAACTGCCAATTGCTAACTGCTAACAACTGAAAACATATGCCAGAAAACATCGGACATGTAGTTCAAATTGCGGGGCCGGCGGTGGATGTGCAGTTCCCCGAAGGCAAGTTGCCGCCGATCTACCAGGCGGTGCGAGTGGTGAGCGACGGCTTCACCGTACCCAACCCCGTCAATGTAATTCTCGAAGTTCAACAGCACTTAGGCGAAGGCCGCGTGCGCTGCATCGCGATGGAAGCCACGGAAGGCATGGTGCGCGGCATGAAGGCCATTGACCAGGACGGACCGATCTCCGTTCCCGTGGGCCGCGGCACGCTCGGGCGCGTGATGAATGTCATCGGCGAGCCCGTGGATAAGTTGGGTCCGATTGAGTACAAGGAAAGAATGCCGATTCATCGCCTGGCTCCTGCATTCGACGAGCAGGCCACGACGGCCGAGATGTTTGAGACCGGCGTGAAGGTCATCGATCTCATCCAGCCGTTCTTGAAAGGTGGCAAAATCGGCCTATTCGGCGGCGCGGGCGTGGGCAAGACCGTCGTCATCATGGAGCTGATCAACAACGTCGCGAAGCAGCATGGCGGCTACTCCGTGTTCGCTGGTGTGGGCGAGCGCACGCGCGAAGGCAACGACCTGTGGCTGGAGATGACGGAATCCGGCGTGATCAAGCCGGGCGATCCGGCGCACTCGAAAGCCGCGCTGATTTACGGGCAGATGACGGAGCCTCCCGGCGCGCGCTTGCGCGTGGCGCTGACCGGACTGACGGTGGCGGAATACTTCCGCGATGCCGAAGGCGCGGACACGCTGCTCTTCATCGACAACATTTTCCGTTTTACCCAGGCCGGCTCGGAAGTCTCGGCGCTCTTGGGCCGCATGCCCAGCGCCGTAGGCTACCAGCCCAACCTGGCAACAGAAATGGGCGAACTGCAGGAGCGCATTACCTCGACCAAGAAAGGCTCGGTCACTTCGGTGCAAGCGATTTACGTTCCCGCCGACGACTTAACCGATCCCGCGCCGGCGACTACGTTCGCTCACCTCGACGCAACCACCGTGCTCTCTCGCGCATTGACCGAGATTGGAATTTATCCTGCGGTCGATCCACTGGCTTCGACCTCGCGCATCCTCGATCCGCGCATCGTCGGCCAGGAACATTACGACGTGGCGCAGTTGGTGAAGAGAACGCTGCAGACTTACAAAGACCTGCAAGACATTATTGCGATTCTCGGCATCGACGAACTCAGCGAAGATCAAAAGCTGACCGTAGCACGCGCCCGCAAGATTCAACGCTTCCTGTCTCAGCCTTTCCACGTGGCCGAACAGTTCACCGGCGCGGCCGGACGTTACGTGAAGATTGCCGACACGGTGAAAGGCTTCAAGGCGATTGCCGAAGGCAAGTACGACGACATCCCCGAGCAGGCGTTTTACATGAAGGGCCCGATCGAAGAAGTGCTGGAAGCCGCGGAAAAGATGAAGACGGCGGCGTAAGAGCGGGCTTCGGGCTTCAGCCGCCGGGCTTCGGCGAAGCCGAAGACTTTTGTCGATTGGTAGGTGCAGGTTTTATTCGCGTTCTTTGTTTAGCCGAAGCCCGATAGCCGAAGCCCGAAGCCGATTTTATGGCAGATACTTTCCAACTCGAAATCGTCACGCCGGAAAAAAAGGTGGTGGATACGGCTGCAACGGAGATTCAGATTCCCGGCAAGAACGGGTATCTGGGCATCCTGCCGGGGCACGCACCGCTCATCACCGAGCTGGCGGTGGGCGAAATCACATTCCACGCTGGTGGTGAAGAGCAGCGGCTGGCGGTGGCCTGGGGATTCGCGGAAGTGCTCCCCGAAAAGGTCACGATTCTCGCCGAGACCGCGGAACGCCCCTCCGAGATCGACGTGGAGCGCGCACGCAAATCCAAAGCCCGCGCCGAACAGCGCCTGACCAGTGGCGACATCAACGTCGACGTGGAACGCTCTCTGAATGCGCTGCACAAGGCCGAGACGCGCCTGGAAGTCGCCGAAGGGAAGTAACCTCTTAAGGGACGCTGTTGACTAGCTTCCTCGTCGACCTCACGCCGCCACGACTGAACCCAATCCAAATTGAGGATACGGGCCATGCGATCGATCTCATTTCTTATTGAATCGTGCCTCTGCGCTCTCCTGGTATTTGCAGCCATGTCTATGGCGCAGGATAAACCAGGGCAGCCTTCGCCGCCTCCACCTCCAGCGTCGCTGGTCTCTCCTGAGGTGCATTCCGACGGCAGTGTTACGTTCCGTTTCCGTGCGCCGAATGCCGTAGAGGTGAAGCTGGAGCGCGAAGGCGCGGAGCCGGTGCCGATGCAGAAAGACGAGCAGGGCGTGTGGAGCGTTACCACGGCGCCGCTAAGTCCGGACTATTACGGTTATTCGATTCTTGTCGATGGTGTGCGCTCGCTTGATCCCTCAAACCCCCTACTGGTGCCGAATCTGCTGGAGAGCGGGAATGCGGTGCACGTTCCCGGGCCCTCGTCGCTACCTTGGGAATTGAACGATGTCCCCCACGGCGAGATTCATCATCATTTCTATAAGTCCGCCGTCGCCGGTGATGGCCGCGACTACTACGTCTACACTCCGCCGGGCTACGATCCGGCTGCGAAGAAGACTTATCCAGTGCTTTATCTGCTGCACGGATTTAGCGACGACGCCAGCGCATGGACCGCGGTCGGTCGGGCGAACGTCATTCTCGACAACCTGATCGCGCTGGGCAAAGCTAAACCGATGATCGTAGTGATGCCGCTGGGTTACGGTACCTTGGAGTTTGTGAACCTGGGATGGAATGCTTGGGATCACACGGAACTGCGGGATCGCAACTTTAAGAAGTTCAGCGCAGCGCTGCTTACCGAGGTGATGCCGCAAGTCGAAAACGAATACCGGATCACGAAAGACCGTAATGCGCGGGCAATCGCCGGGCTATCGATGGGCGGCTCCGAATCTCTGCTCACCGGTTTGAATAACCTCGACAAGTTTTCCTGGGTTGGCGCTTTCAGCTCGGGGGGTATTCCCGACGATTTCGCGAAAGACTTTCCCGCGCTCGATGCAGGAGCGAATCGGCAACTGCATCTGCTATGGATCGCGTGCGGCACCGAGGACCACCTGATCACGATCAACCGCAATCTCCGGGGATGGCTCAAAACCAAGGATGTGAAGATGACCGAAATCGAAACACCGGGAATGCACACCTGGATGGTCTGGCGGCGGAACCTGGCGGAATTCGCGCAGTTGTTATTCCGGTAAATTAAGTCGGAGAATCCCCGCTCAGCTACGGTACATTCACCGACTCCCGATCCTCCGAAGCCACACGTTTCACCGCCGCTGTGCGCTCTAACTTGTCCCAGGCAAATTTCCTGCCTTCAAGCGCGCGCTTCAGCGTCCTGAACAGCACCACGGAAAACAACTGGCGATAAGCGAAACGCTGCAGCCACACCTGGCTCAGCAGCCACACGTCTTCTTTCTCGTCCGGACGGCGTCGTTCCAGCGCGAACGCCAGCGCTGATGCCAGGAAGTCAACCACCAGAAACACAAAGAAAAATGCCACCAGCTTGTGAAAGCTTGCCGGGTCCGTGGAATCGGGATGAAAGTGTTTCTGTATGAAATACCAGATCGTGCCGAAGGCGAACATGATGTCGATCAGCGGCGACACCAGCGGCAACAGAATCTGAAAGATCACGATGTTCGGCAGCGCCACAAAACCCAGCGGTCCCTTCCTCGCGAATACTCCACTGTGCTTGTAGACCGCCTGCAGAATGCCAAACGACCAGCGAAAACGCTGGCGCATCAAGCCATTCGCGTTGGTCGGCGCCTCAGTGTAGGCCAGGGCCATGTCTTCATATTCCACCCGGTAGCCGAGACGCAATAAAGCCATCGTCAGGTCCGCGTCTTCGGCAACGGTGTCAACCTGGTAGCCTCCGGCGTCGCGCACCGCGGAAACGCGCCATGCGCCGATCGCGCCAGGCACCACGCTAACTGCGCCCAGAACATCCAAAGCGCGCCGCTCGAAGTTCTGGCTGGTGATGTATTCGAGGGCCTGCCAGCGCGTCCACAAATTCACTCGATTCCCCACTTTGGCGTTGCCCGCGATGGCGCCGACTTTAGGATTGATGAAATGCGGCACCAGACGCGCGATGGCGTCGCTGGCGATGATCGTATCCGCATCGATGCCAACGAAGAGTTCGGCATCTTGAATGTGTTCGATGCCATAGTTCAGCGCTTCGGCCTTGCCCGAGTTCGCCTTCGTAAGAATAAGGACCCGTCCCGCAGCCTGTTCCCGGGCGAAAGCGGCGCGCGCCACTTCGAGCGTGCGGTCCTTGGAACCGTCGTCAATCACGATCACGCGCAGGTTGGGATAGTCGGAATTGAGTGCGGCCCGTACCGTACGCTCAATTACTTTTTCTTCGTTGTAGGCGGGAATGAGGACTGCGACCTTCGGCCGGTACGAAGCGACCTCCGCCGGCCTTCCGAAAATTTTCTCGTGCAGACGATCGTAGACGGCTGCCGTGCCGATAAACAGCAAGCGTCCGGTCATTAATAGATCGCCCAGGAAAAAGATCCCCGTGATCGCGATGATGCCGGCTTCGAAAAGCCAGAAGCCCAGCCCGTCAAGGCGCGCGGCCCAGCGCTCCCCGGTTGTCAACGGCGCCATCACATCGGCCCGGGTCTTGCCAAACAACTCATAAACCGGCACAATTTCGAGTCCGCGGGCACGAACTCCCTCGATAATCATGGGCAGCGCCCGAACCGTCTCCGCGCGATTGCCGCCGCCGTCATGCAGAAGCACGATGTTGCCGCAGCGCAGGTCGTTGGGTCCACAAGGGGGCAGGTGCGCGAGAACGTAGCTCGAAATCTCCTCCGCTGTATGTCGCCGCGGCTTGTCGCTCCAATCGTTGGGATCAATCCGATTGCCGACCGTGATGTAACCCAGGTCTTGCGCGATCGCGAGCGGCCGCACCTGATCGGCGGTGTCGGGCTCCTCGTCTATCGCATAAGGCGGACGCAGCAGCGTGGCGCGAACTCCTATCAGGCTGGCGAAAAGCCGCTCCGTGAGGTTCAACTCCACCTTCATATGCGTCGAAGAAATATTGCTTACGTCCGGATGCGTGAACGTATGGTTGCCGATGGTGTGGCCTTCGTTATAAATGCGCTTGGCCACGCTTGAGAAGTTGTCGGTCTGAATGCCAATAAGGAAAAACGTAGCTGGAGCGTGCTCGCGCTTGAGCACATCGAGAATCTTCGGCGTCCACTCCGGATCGGGACCATCGTCGAAGGTGAGCGCCACCTGGTTGGGGCTGTAGCCGTAACGCGCCACCCGATAGGGCTCCGGCAGAGACTGAAAATTCTCGTCCGTGATCACCTTCGTATTGGCATCGATGGTGAGGTCGCGTGTGCCGGGAGTGGGACGATCTTCAATGCGCAGAATCTCGCCCTGCCCCTCCATGTCGACATCCTCGCCCGGAGGTACGCTGCGCAATTTATCGGCGGCACCGGCATCGCCCGGAATGTCCCATACACGCCACAATGACCGGTCCTCGCCGCCCAGCCTCCACAACGCGAAAGTCTGAATGCCCAGCGCCTGCGCGGCCCGCATGTGGTTCAACGCCGTGACCGCATCGAGAAACCAAACGTCATGGCGAAGGCTCCGCTCATCCAGATAACTGAAATGCGGATTGAGCGCATCATCGTCGAAAACCACATCTTCATCGGAATCGCGCGCGTCTAACCAGGCTTCCTGCACCGAGTCGGTGTGGTCTTTGGCATCCGGCGGCAGCTTGCCCTTCTTCGGCTTGAGCACCCAGTCGTAGCCGTAGTTGGCAATGGCACAGATGAGTTTTTCCTTGGGAATCACGCTTACCGCGAACTTAAGATTGTCGACGAACCAATCCTGCGAAGCGACCGGGCCAGAAGCGGCCCCAGGATAGTGCTCGTCATAGTTCATGATCACCACGCCATCCGCGGGCGCTGCGATCGCGGCGTAATCGAATTCCTTATTGTGCGCGGGCACGCTGACGTAAAGCTTCATCCCGCGGGCGTGCAAGTCCGACGAAAGTTCTTTCAGCAGCGCAACATACCCCTTTTGTCCGGTGCTGGGGAAGGCCTCAAAATCGATCATCACACCGCGGAAACGGTCCGAGGAAAGAAACATCCCCACCTGCCTGCGAAAGAGCGCGCGGGCGTCGGGATCGTTCAGAAATCCTGTGATGTCTCCCACCCAGTTCGCCCCGTCGAAGTTGTTGATCATGGGGAAGACTTCCATGCTGTTGGCTTCCGCTTTGAGAAAAGGCATCACCCGGTCGTCGACGGAGCGCACATGATTGTCTTGCACCACGTCGAAGAACTTGTTGGTCTGGTCGTCCACCCCCTGCAGACGGCCGTCAGCGCTAAGCACGTGCAGCCAGTCGGGATAAAGCAGATCGATCTGGCGCGAGAAATCGCGCAGAGAAGAAAAGCTGGCCGCGTCCCAGGGAACGTAGAACGCCGCCCGGATACCTTCTTCCTGGTTCAGTTTCACCTCCGACGCAGGCAGCTTGGACTTACGGTGAGAGCGGCTGGCCAGTTTCTTCTGGCGCTCGCGAGCCTTGTCCTTTTCATTCTCTTTCAGAGCTTTGAACGCGCGCTTCTGCGGCGAGAACAGCAACTCAGGCAGGTGTTCGTCCCGCAGCGCTGTGTACACAAAGAAAATGACGATCGCCGACAGCACCGCCACCGCAGCGTCGACCAAACGTCTCAGGCGCTTCCAGCGGGCACGTTTCGGATCGTAAAAGACAGGTTCGGACATGAAGAGCTAATGCTTCATCGTATGCCGCACGCGGCGGACGGTCAATTCTCGCCAGGACTATTCTCGGCACGACTATGCGGCGGCGCAGCTGGATTGTCGTCCCCTTGATCGTCATTCGAAGATCACTGCAAAACGCGCTATAGTCTCAGCGTGCTGCAACTGCTGCGTAAGGATGCTCGATTCTTTCTTGCGGCTGGCCTGCTTGCGATAGCGCTGCGGCTGCTCTTTGTGTTGCACTTTCCCGGTGTCGTGGACGATTCGCGGCTCTATGCCGATATCGCCATGAACTGGCTGCAGTATGGCGTCTACGGCGTCACCGATTCCGGCCACGTCGTCCCCACTCTCTCCCGCTTGCCTGGATATCCGGCGTTTCTAGCTGCGATCTTCGCCCTCTTCGGCTGGAGCAATTTCCGCGCGGTGCTGCTGATCCAGGTCCTGTTCGACCTGGGGACATGCTTCCTCATCGCGGATCTCGCGCGCCGCATGCTTTCCGAGCGCGCGGCGAAAGCTGCGTTCCTGCTCGCTGCCCTTTGTCCTTTCCTTGCGAACTACGCCGCCGCGGCTCTCACCGAGACCCTGGAAATCTTCTTCACCACATTGGCGCTGGATTTAGCTGTGCTCGGGCTGGCAACTCTTCGCTGCGAAACCGATCCAGAAGTCGCCGCAGCAGAGCCCGCTCGTTCAAGAGCAAACCCCGCGTGGGCAGCCTGGGTCGGATGTGGCCTGTCGATCGGCGCATGCATCCTGTTGCGGCCGGACGGCGGAATCCTCCTTGCCGCCGTCGGCGCCTACCTGTTTCTCCTTTTGCTGCGGAGCACTATTCGGCGGAAACCAAGCGTGAATACCGCGTCGCCGCTTCCTCTGCTCCGCGCCGGCGTCATTCTCGTCATCAGCGCGCTCGCGCCTCTCGTCCCGTGGACCCTCCGCAACCTGCACACCTTGCACCGCTTCGAGCCGCTTGCGCCTCGCTATGCCAACGATTCTGATGAACTCGTGATGACCGGCTTCAATCGCTGGACCAAGACCTGGATCGCCGACTACACCTCCGTCGAGGAGATCTACTGGAACGTCCCCGGTTCAACCATCGATGTCACGCGCCTGCCGCGCCGCGCCTTTGATTCCGACGAGCAGCGGCGCCAGACCGCCCAACTCTTCACCGACTATAACCAGGATCGCGACGTAACTCCGGAACTCGATGCGCGCTTCGCCGCGCTGGCCGCAGCGCGCATTTATGCCGTGCCCTTGCGCTACTACGTTTGGCTTCCGGCGATGCGCATCGCCGATATGTGGCTGCGCCCCCGAACTGAACTGCTGCCGTCCGACCCGCGTTGGTGGGAGTTCAATGATCAACGCACCTGGCTTGCCGTCAGTATCGTCTTCGGCTTGCTGAATCTAACGTATATCGCTGCCGCCGCCGCCGGACTACTGCACCCGCGCCAATTATTCGCCATCGGACTGCTCGTTCTGTTTGTCCTTCTGCGCTCGCTGTTTCTCGGCACTCTGGAGAATCCCGAACCACGTTACACGCTGGAATGCTATCCCGTGGTCATAGTCCTCGCGGCCACGCTCTTCCATCGCTAAATCGCATCGTACCCATCGAAAACCCGCATAAACAGGCTTCCAAATGTGGAACGCTATATGTGAAAAGCCGTATTCAAACGTCTCACATTGGCCAATGCATTGAAGATTCAGCTTGCACATTGTGGCCCCGGAGTTGCACAATAGCGCCCCATCAGGTCCCCAGGGTCTCGCGCTCGTCTCTAAATTTCCTGGGCAACACAATCGAATGTAACGCCCCCGTGGGTGAAGGAGCTTGCCATGCGTTCTGGCTCACGTGTAGTTGCTCTGTTGGTTGGATTTTTCCTTGCCTGCAGCACGCTGGTAGTGGCGCAAACTGCGACAACTTCGTTGCGCGGCACGGTCTTCGATTCCAAAGGCGCCGTGCTGCCGGGTGCGATGGTTACGATCACGAACCCCGCCACTGGATTCAGCCGCACAAGCAAGAGCGACAGCCAGGGCAATTACCAGTTCCTCGAATTGCCGCCCGCGAAGTACAACATGGCCGTGGTCGCGCAGGGTTTTGCCCTCCTGAAGCAGAATGGAGTCGAGCTCCAGGTGGCGACTCCCGCCACCCTAAGCGTCACCATGCAAGTCGCCGGCGGAACGGTAACGGTGGAGGTTGCCAGCACCGCCCCGCTGGTCAATACCCAGGATGCGAGCATGGGCCACGCCTTCGGAGCGGAGCAGATTGCCGACCTCCCCTTCGAAGGCCGCGACCCCGCCGGCATCCTCAGCCTGCAGACCGGAGTCGTATTCACCGGCAACAGCACGCATATCTCCAGCGCATCTGACAGCCGTGCCGGTGCCGTCAACGGCGCGCGCAGCGACCAGACCAACATCACCCTCGACGGTGTCGATAACAACGATGAACTCCTCGGGACCGCTTTCACTGGAGCCATTCGCGCTCCCCTCGATTCCCTGGAAGAACTCAAGGTAACAACCAGCAATTCTGATGCGGACACCGGCCGCTCCTCCGGCGGACAGGTTTCCGAGGTCACCAAGAGCGGTACCAACCACTTGCACGGCTCCCTCTACGCCTACAACCGGCCCACTTTCACTACCGCGAATGACTGGTTCAACAAGGCCGCGCAGATCCAGCAGGATGAGCCCAACACCGCGCCGTTCTTGCTGCGCAACACCTTTGGAGCGAACGTCGGCGGCCCCATCATCAAGGATCGCTTCTTTTTCTTTGCCGCCTACGAAGGTCAGCGCAAGCGCGAAGACCTGCAAGTCACGCGCGTGGTCCCCAGTATGGGGCTCCGCACGGGTTTCATAAGCTATCCCTGCGATGGCAGTAACGGTGGCGCCAACGACCCAAACTGCGTTGTCGGCAATCCCAACGTGCAGGTCGTTCAACAACAGAACGGCTCGCTTATCGCAACGCTTACGCCCCAGCAGCTCGAAGGGCTCGACACCAACTGCTCCCTTAACAGTCCCTCTACTTGCCCGCCCACGCCGGGGAATCCCGCCGGCGGCGGTCCGAACGGGCTCCTGGCCAACATCGGCGGAGCCAATTCCACCGCTCTGTTCACACTGTATCCACAGCCCAATACCCAGACCGTGGGGGATGGCCTCGACTATCAGGGCTACACCTTTCCGTCTCCGCTGCCGCAGAGTCTGGACGACTACGTCGTAAAGTTCGATTACAACCTCACCAAAGATGGCAACCACCGCTTGTTCCTCAAAGGCATCATGGACAACGAAAGGGAAGCCGAGCGCACCTCCAGCGTCACCATTACCAGCGACGGCGGCGAGCAGTTTCCCGGTCAGCCTGAATCCCAAACCGAGCACGATAACAACAAAGGCATCACCGTCGGTTACACCGCCACTCTGAGCAGCACGCTCATCAACAGTTTTCACTTCGGCTACATCAGCCAGCTCATCAACATCTCGGGCCTGCAGAACCAGCCGTTCGTCAACTTCCGCGGCATGGATAACATTTACGGCTTTACTCCCACGATCAACACTCATGTGCCCGTAAAGAACATCGTCGATGACTTCACCAAAGTCAGGGGCAGCCATACCTTTCAGTTCGGAGGAAATTATCGTCAAATCGATAATCTGCGCGCATCCGATGAGCAGAACTTCTTTGGTGCGCTAACCAACGTCTATTGGTTGGACACTTCGGCTATCGCCGGCACCTTCGGCAGTCTCGATCCACTTTCTGCAGGCTGCGGCTGCTATCCGGCGGTCTACGGAACCGCTCCCGGAGTTTCCTACACCAGCGGTTTCGGTGCCAGCTACGACTTTGCCATGGCCGCTTTGGCGGGATTGATCACCCAGGTCAATGCCAACTATGAATTAGATAAGAACTTGAACGTGATTCCCCAGGGCGAACTTGTTCCTCGCCATTTCCGCAATCACGAGTATGAGTTTTACGGCCAGGACCAGTGGAGAGTGAAACCCAATTTTACGTTGACCTACGGCCTGCGTTATACGATTTTGCAGCCACCCTATGAGACTACTGGAACCCAGGTCTCGCCCACCATCAGTCTTCACGACTGGTTCAATCAACGCGGGATCGCTGCGTCGGAGGGACAAGTCTACAATCCAGCCATCGGCTTTCAACTGTCTGGCCAGGCCAATGGCAAGCAACCTTATTGGGGATACGATTACAAGGACGTCGCGCCACGCCTCGCCTTCGCCTTTTCCCCCAAGGCCGACGACGGCTTTTCCCGGCGTCTGTGGGGCGGCCCGGGCAAGACTTCAATTCGCGTCGGCTACGGCATCTATTTCGATCACTTCGGAGAGGGCATTACCAATACTTTCGACCGCGAAGGGTCGTTCGGCTTGACCACGGCCGAGGTCAATCCCGCCGGAATCCAATCGGTGGATCAATCCGCTCGCTACACCGGACTTTACAACATCCCCACCGCCAGCGCGTCAGGCCCACTGATCGGTGCCCCACCGACCGGCCCGTTCCCGGTCTTCGCGCCTTCCGGCGCTACTACTCCGGGCGGCTTCGCCATTACCTGGGGATTGGATGACAAGCTGAAAACCCCCTATTCGCACGTCATCGATTTCTCGGTCACCCGCGAATTGCCCTCCAATTTTGTTTTCGAAGCTTCCTACGTCCTGCGCATGGCTCATCGTCTCCTGCAGGAAGAGGATTTGGCTGAGCCCACGAACCTTAGAGATCCACAAAGCAACACAACATACTTCCACGCCGCGCAAGCACTGGCGCGGAAGTACTACGCAGGAACCGGCAATCAGAACATCACTCCTTCCTCGATCGGCACAAACTATTGGCAGAACTTGTTTCCCGGGGCGGCCGGACCCGCAGGCTCGGTACTGGGCGAGACGCCGAATTCGATTACCGGACTGATCCAGCCCTGCGGCACCAACTCAACCCCAATATCTCCGTCAACACTGCTGTCGGCCACGCAAGCCATGTACGATCTCTTCTGTAGTTTCGCCGGCAACGAAACTACCGCCCTTGAAATTGCCGACGCCTTCTGCTTTCCCAACTGCTCCCAACTTGCAGGCCAAACCGGGCCCACGCCCTACAATTATTACAGCCCGCAATTTTCCTCCATGGACGCCTGGAGGAGCATCGGCAGCAGCAACTACAATGCCGGCCAGTTCAGTCTGCGCCATAAATCGGGAGGGCTGGAATTCGATTTGAATTACACCTACTCCAGATCCATCGACGATGGCTCCAACGCAGAGAGGGTCAGTACGTTTGAGGGGGGCGGCTTCGCCAGCCAGGTTATCAATTCCTGGATCCCGCAGCAAAATCGCGCCGTTTCGGATTTCGACACCACTCATATCATCAACGCCAATTGGGTCTACCAGTTGCCGCTTGGCCGCGGCAAACACTTTGGCAGCGGCATGGGAAAAGTGGCCGACTCGGTTCTTGGCGGCTGGACCCTATCCGGCCTCTGGCGCTGGTCGACCGGATACCCCTTCACCCTGATCAGCCCCGAGTGGGCGACCAACTACGATCTCGAGACTCCGGCCGTACCCATCAGCAGCGCGCGTCCCAAGACCGGTGAGTTCATCGTAGCTCAGGCCGGTGGAGGCACTGGTCCGAACGTGTTCCAGGATCCCGGCATCACAGATTCCGGCACCAACTCCAACGCCGCAATCAATCTCTTCCGCCCCGCCTACCCCGGCGAGGGAGGAATGCGCAACGGCCTTCGCGGGCCCGGCACCTTTGATATCGATACAACCGTGACCAAAAGCTGGGCCATCAAGGAGGGCCAACTCGTGAAGTTCAGTTGGTCCATGTTCAACGTCACAAACTCCGCGCGCTTCGATGTGGGGACGATGCAGTTGAATGGCAACGACCAGCTTTCCGCCAGCAGCAGCTTTGGAAACTTTAGCTCGACGCTTTCCAATCCGCGCGTGATGGAGTTTATGCTGCGTTACATCTTCTGATCACGAGTAGCGCTGGCGTCTCGCCGGCAGTTGAATTGTCGCGAAGCTTTACGACAGCGGCGAGTCGCTCATGCGAAACCGCGTGCGTACGTGCTCGGAGATCAGCTCGATCGCAGGCCGGTTCACCACCGGATCGCTCTGCGCCAGGTACTTCATCGCCTCCACCAGCAGGCGCTGGCCGTCGACGTACCGAGGGTCGGACGTGCGTTCTCTTTTTCTGGGACGGCCTAGCTTGGGAGGGACGGGAATGGTGAAGACCTTGGCCATGAATAAACTCGAAAGCAAATCCTAGGGCAGTATAGCGCCTGCCATTCCCTTTTCAGTACAGATTCTTATGCTTTAGATTCAATTACTTACCCGCGTGGCGACACGAATTGTGTCTTTTTCGTAGTTTTCAGCTGAAATACGTCGTTGCCGATCTTCCCATTCAGCCGCACCGCCGAATACTTCGCCAGTCGATAGTCACCCTGGCCTTGCATGAGTTGCTGTTGCACCGAGATGCCGCGGCCAAGGTCGATCCAAAGTAGGATCTTCGGGAAGTAGCCCCGGGCTTTTTCACCCTTGGGGATCAGTTGCAACTTCGCGGTTCTGATGTTGTCGATGGTCTCTTCGCCCTGGTAACTGACCTCGAACGACTTCATCAGATCCTGCCCGCTGCCGCCAAATCCCAGCACTAGATAGCTTTCTATCTCGTTGTGGTTGCCGCTGGCCGGGTACACCATCACTTGCTCCAGCTTCGGCTGGTACACCTGCAGCTTGCCGTCCTTGTAGAGCACGAACTTCCGGTCGGGTTCCTTGATTTCCGCCATCATTTCGATTTCCTTGCCCGCCCGGCGGTAGTAGACCGTGCCCTTCTGCGTGTCGGTTTCATCCACCACTCTCTGATACTGATCCCAAACGAAATCGGCCTGCGTGGTTTGGAAGTTAGCAGCGGCCGCATCCATTTTCTTGAGCACGCTCTCGAGGGTGGGAGTTTGCTGCTGTTGCAAAAGCAGACTCAAAGCGAGAAAAACAGCGTGGATCGAGATCATCATGGCCTGCTGCACCAGATATTAGTCACAGACGTTCGTTACAGACGATTTCTTGCGGCAACTTCCGCGTCACTATTCTCTTTTCACCCAAACCCGGTAGCTCTGCATCTTCCCTTTACCGTCCAGCACACCTTCATACTTCAGGATCGATACTTCCCCCGAAATCGGCTTGATGACGTTCAGCAACTGATCCCGCACCGCGTGATCGTCTCCCGGCGCAATCGCGGTGGCCGAAATCTGGTAAACCAGGCCGCCTTCCGCATCGGGCGTGACCACGACATCACTCTGATGCGGAGCGCGCGCCACAGGTTTGTCGTTGTAATTGATCCAGTAGGGTGTGGCGAAGACAAAAATCAGGATCAGCGTGACCATGATGTCGTAGTGCAGCGTGCCCCGCTCGTGCTGCCACAGAACGTAGCTTCGAATTGTGCGCCACACGGCGTTCATCGGTAGGGAAGGTGCGCCCGCGGCGCTGGTGCTGATGTCCACACTTCGCAAGTCTTTACCCTATGCAAGTCTAGTGACCGCTTTCTCTCTTTGCAATCGGATTGTCATCCCGAGCAAGCGCTTTTTGCGCCGCGAGAGCCTGGCCTGAGCGAAGCCGAAGGCGATCTGGGCGAGCCGCGCGGAGCGTCGCGTTCTTTGCGCCGCATTAATCGCGCGTTTTCGGCTCGCTCCCCGTTACACTGCGAGCCAGAAGCTAGAATCTCTTCGCCGTAATCCTCTCCGCCCCAACATACGGCCGCAGCACCTCGGGAATCACCACGCTCCCATCCGCCTGCTGATAGTTCTCCACAATCGCCACCCACGTCCGGCCCACGGCCAGTCCGCTTCCATTCAGCGTGTGTACGAACTCCGTCTTGTTCTTGCCTTCCGGCCGATAGCGGATATTTGCCCGCCGCGCCTGATACGACTCGAAATTCGAGCATGACGAAATCTCGCGAAACAACTGCTGCCCCGGCAACCACACTTCAAGGTCATACGTCTTTGCCGAAGAGGCACTCATGTCTCCCGTGCACAACGCCATGGTGCGATAGTGCAAGCCGAGCTTTTGCAGGACGGTCTCGGCATTCCGCGTAAGCTTCTCATGCTCTTCATAGGAATCCTCCGGAAGCGAGAATTTCACCAGCTCCACCTTCTGAAACTGATGCTGCCGGATAATTCCGCGCACGTCTTTCCCGTATGATCCCGCTTCGCTGCGGAAGCACGGCGTGTATGCAGTAAGGGAAATCGGCAGACGAGCTGCGTCGAGAATTTCGTCACGGTAAAGATTCGTGACTGGCACCTCGGCCGTGGAAATCAGCCAGAGATCCTTTTCGCCATGTGGCACGCGAAAAAGATCGTCAGCAAACTTCGGCAGTTGCCCCGTGCCATACATCGACTCGGAATTCACCAGGTAGGGTGGCAGCACTTCCGTATATCCATGCTCGCGCGTGTGCAGATCGAGCATGAAGTTGGCCAGAGCGCGCTCCAGCTTCGCTCCCAGATCCCAGTAAACCGCAAACCGCGCCCCCGTAAGTTTAACCGCGCGTTCCAGATCGAGGATGCCCAACTCCGCTCCCAGATCCCAGTGCGGCTTGGGAGTGAAGTCGAACTGCGGAGCTTGTCCCCAGCGCCGGATTTCCACGTTATCTTCCGCGCTATAACCCACCGGCACGCTGGCGTGCGGCATGTTGGGAATGCCCGAAAGAATATCCTGCAACCGCGCATCGAGGTCGGCGGCAATTTTCTCCCGCGCCTGAATCTGTTCGCGCAAGTCTTTCGTCTCGGCGATGGCCGCCGTCGCGTCCTGGCCGCTCTTCTTCAGCTTGGCGATATCTTCGGAGGCCTTATTCCGCTGTGCCTTGAGCGTCTCGGCCTCGGTGATGGCCTGCCGGCGCTGCGTATCCACCTCGCTGAAATCCTTGAGCACGGCAGCCGGATCCGCTCCGCGCTGGCGCAGCATTTCTTCCACTCGCGGCAGATTGTCACGAACAAAATTCAGATCAAGCATGGGAACCAATACTCTATCGGAAAACGGGCAGGGATTGCACGCATCACTGCCGTCCCAAATACCGAATGCGCCCGGTGAATCCTCGCCCATTGCCGTCGATGAAAGCCGGCACCGGCTGCGTGGGCTTATCAATCACTCCATTTGCCAGGATCGCATTAGCATGATTTGTAATGTTGTCGAATCCGGCGCGCACGGCCCAATTGCGTCCGAACAAATGTACGCGTTTTTCGAACTGCACATTCAGTGTGTAGTAAGTAGGCAGACGATAGGTTTCTGGAGTGGTGCCCGGATACAGCTCTCCCTGGACAGTGGTTGCGTTAAAAGGCAGCCCGGTGCGCGCCTCAGCGGAGTAAACCATGTCTACCTTGTGAATGAAGGGTAGCTTGAAGAAGGGCACAATGCCCCATCCCACGAAGCGGTTCGGCGTATCCCACCCATATGGACCGGGCAGCTGCGGACTCAACAGTGGAATATCCAAACTGAAATCGAACACCTGGTTGGTGCGCGAGCGGGAGCGAGTGTAGGCGCCGAAAATCTCGTAGTGCTGGCGAAAGCCGTGGCGCGCACTCACAGTGAAGGCCTCATAGCGGTCGTCGCGTCCATTCTCGAGGAAAAAGTTGCCATCCACCGCGCCATTCAGCGTGTTGTAGGCAAAGCCATGCACGCCACGCTTTTCCAGGAACTCCAGTTTCAAAAAGATCGCATACGGCAGCTTTTTCTCCAGTCCCAAACTCCAGTTCAAGTACCGCGGGGCCTCGAGCGTACTTCGGTCTACGACAAACGTGGTTGGCACTGGAATTGGCGCGGGCTCCGGTGTCCCCGGCGGCAGTTCTGTGCATGGAACACTATTGCCGTTCACATTTTGTGGGCATCCGTTCAAATCGAAGAAATAATCGGTCCTCTGCCCCTCCATCGCCTGATGTACCAACCCCAGGCTGGTCGTGTCATAGGTGATCCCAATTCCTGCCGATAACTTCGTGTTGCTTTCATTGTCGAAACTGTAAGTCCCCGCCAGCCGCGGCGAGAACAACGGCGTCCGCACCAGTTGATCCTCATCAAACCGCAGCCCCGGCTCGATGAGCAGATGATTCGTAATCAGCCAGCGATCCTCCACATAGGTGCTGGCCTCGGTGTTATAAATCGTCGAAGGATTTCCTCCCGAGAACACCGCATAGCGCGCGCAAGTCGTCGCCGGCACAATGGGAAGGCCGTTCGCATCGGTAGGGCACGGCAACAGCGGCCCCGGCTGGGTAAACGAGATCGGCTGCCGCAGGAATTTCGCGTCATAGTTCAAGCGATCCAGGTCTACGCCCGCTTTGATGTCATGCCGCCCGTGCCACTGATGCGGAGGAAGATAAAGATTCGCGATGCCCTGCTCCCTGCGGGCCTGTGTCCTCTCGGAAAGGTAGTAGTTGCCTCCCGCTCCGAGCGGTCCCTGGATGTAAGAAGCATCTCCCTGCGGGGTCAGCGCTACGCTGTACTGGTCTACGCCGAATCCCGTTTCCAGCAGCGCCCCGCCGCGGAAATAGTATTGGTCCTTGAGCGAACCAATGTAGGCGGTCTCCACGTCCGTCGGCGTCGTCGGCTGGTGCTGGAGCACCGACAGCCCGTCGTTTGGATCGTGATAGTAATTCGAAAGAAAGCTGGCCGTCACGATGTTCCGGGTCGTCACTTTCGATTGCAACTTGGCCAGGTTATCCACGCGCCACACGTGGTCGGTATCGGCACCGGAAGGCAATTGCTTGGTGATGTTGCTGTCGTACTCGCCGTCCAGCGCATCGAAGAACCACACTTTCCCCTTGTGAATCGGGCCCGACATCGTATAAATCGGCGTCCAGTTAGCCAACGCGATCCCCTTCACGTCCTGCGCTCCGGGAATAAAGTCCGTCGCGATGAACCGGAAGTGGTCGTCGCCCGTCCGTGTATTCAAAGCGAGTACGCCGCCGGAGCCCTTGCCAAACTCGGCCGGCTCCCGGCTCGGAGTCACGGTGATAGAGCGGAACGAATCGATGCTCGTCCGCACCACCAGCTGTCCGTTCGTCGGCTGGGTTACGTTGAAACTGTCCAGCAACAGCAGCGTCTGGTATGTCTCCGCGCCCGCCACGTGCGCCTGACCAAAAGCATCGGGCGTAACTCCAGGAATGAAGATCAGAGAGTTGCGATAGTCGTGCGCCCCGGGATAAGGAATATCGACAATCTCGGTGCCGCTCAGCTCCTCTTTACTCGAGATCTGCGCCGGGTCGATCGCCGGTGGAGATTCCACCACGTCCACCACCTCCCGCGCCTCCTGCTGATGGGTAAGAGTCACATCCACGTTGGCCGTGACCCCGACTTGCACGCCGCTCTGAACCACAGCGTAAAAGCCCGTCTTCTCCACCCGCAGTTCGTAGCTTCCCGAAGCCAAGCTGGTAAATTCGCAGCGCCCGGCGAAATCGGTTTCGCAGCGCCGCACCAGCGAGGGCGTTGCCGCCTGCAGCTGCACCCGCGCCGACCCCACAGCCACTCCGTTTTCGTCGGCTACGGTTACCACCAGCTTTTGCCCTGCCGCACCGGGCTCAGAAGACACCTGCTCGGAAGCCGTCCGCTGCGAAGAAGCTGAAGAAGGCGAAGATGCCTGCGCCCGAGACGGCACCAGCCCCGCGGCCGCCAGCGCCAACCACAGTGCCCATTTCATGGCTGTCCCCGGCCCGAACATGCTTCGAGTATATGGAATCGTCCGAGTAAGGATGTCAAAAGAAGAGATCCTCCACCTCACCCCTCCAATGCTCCCATTTCTTCCGGCGTTTCCCCGGCGTATCCACTTCGATCGTCGACCGGCCCCAATTCGCCCCCGAAAGAATGCTGACAAAAAACTAAACAATCGTCGGCCTCCGGTGGTACTATGTCGGCCAGTTTCAAGGTCCCGATACGTCGGAATTGCAAATGACAAGAGCCTCCCGATCAGTGGCATCGCCCCGGGTTGTTTGCATCGAGGACTTCCGCCCCATCGCCCGCCAAAGAGTGCCGCAATCCGTATTTGACTACCTCGATGGCGGCGCCGAAGGCGAGGTCACGCTCCGCGAAAACTGCCGCATCTTCAACGACGTTACTTTTCGCCCGCGCCACGCCGTCGCCCTCTCGGATTGCAATCTCTGCACCAGCGTTCTCGGCTTCGATCTTTCTCTTCCCATCTTGCTCGCGCCTGTCGGTTATAGCCGTCTCATGCACCCCGGAGGCGAAGTGGCCGCCGCTCGTGCCGCCGGCCGCGCTGGCATCGGATATATTCTTTCCACCATTTCAGGACACAAGCTGGAAAATGTAAAAGCCGGTTCGACTGGCCCCGTTTTCTATCAGCTCTACCTTATGGGTGGCCGCGGAGCTGCCGAGGCCGCCATCACCCGAGCCCGCGTTGCCGGATTCTCCGCGCTCGTCGTCACCATTGATACTCCGGTCTCTGGAATCCGTGAGCGCGACTTCCGCAACGGCATGAAAGAACTCATCAGCGGTGGCCCGCTGGAAAAAATTCCCTATCTTCCGCAAATTCTCTCGCGTCCCGGCTGGCTCATCAGTTTCCTGCTCGATGGCGGTGTTCCTGCCCTTCCCAACGTGGTTGTTCCCGGCAAAGGCCCCATGCCGCTCGTCGATGTCGCTGCCGCCCTGGCGGAATCCACCGTGACCTGGGCAGACCTGCGCTGGATTCGTGAACTCTGGCAGGGACCAATCGTGGTCAAAGGTGTGCTGACCGCCGATGATGCGCGACGCGCCATCGATGAAGGCGCCGCCGCGATTTCCGTTTCAAATCATGGTGGCCGCCAGCTCGATGGCGTTCCCGCTTCTCTGCGCGCCCTGCCCGAAGTCGTGGAAGCCGTGAACGGCCGCATCGAAGTACTAATGGACGGAGGCATTCGCCGCGGCACCGACATCGCCAAAGCCATCTGCATGGGAGCGCGCGCCGTGCTGTGCGGACGCGCCTACGCCTATGGCCTGGCCGCCGGCGGTGAAGCCGGCGTCGACCGCGCCATCGAGATCCTGCGCACGGACCTCGACCGCACCCTCCGCCTCCTCGGTTGCCCGTCGGTCGCAGCTCTGGATCGTTCGTACGTGAATGTTCCCAAGAGCTGGGAATCAAGCTGATTCGCAGTCAAGGACTGCTAAAGCAATTGCTCCACCGTAGCGAGTTTCGTGGCTCTCAGGCAGGTTCTCTAGGAAGGCACTGCTTCCGGAAACTCGGAAATGCCGGCAGTGACGTGGAAGAGCGGCGCTTCAGCGCCGCGTAAAGCGTCGAGGATCATTGTGGGCTTCAGCCCCTGATGGAACATTTTTGATTATTTGAGCTCCGTCACGCAGCAGACTCCGTTCGCCAGGAGGTTGTCATGCAGTGGACTCAGATCTACGACCCGCTCGGTCATTGGTGGCTCTCCACGCTGGTCGCGGCTTTTCCCATCATCGTCCTTTTCGGATTGCTCGCCGGCCTGAAAATTAAGCCCCACTGGTGCGCCATCGCCGGTGCCGCCACGGCCGTTCTCGTCGCAATCATCTTCTTTAAGATGCCTCCCGCGCTGGCCGCGCTCAGCTTCGCCTACGGCGTCGCCTTCGGAGTCTTGAAAATCGCCTGGATCGTCCTGGCCGCGGTCTATCTCTACGACATCTCCGTCGAGACCGGCCAGTTTGAAATCATGAAGGAATCGGTCGCCGGAATCACCGCCGACCGCCGTCTGCAAGTGCTGCTGGTGGCCTTTTGTTTTGGAGCGTTCATCGAGGGCGCGGCCGGCTTCGGCGCACCCGTCGCCATCGCCGGAGCCTTCATGATCGGCCTCGGCTTCAAGCCCTTCCATGCCGCTGCCTTGAATCTCATCGCCAACACCGCGCCCGTGGCCTGGGGAGCCATCGGCACGCCGGTTCACACCCTCGCCGCCGTCACCGCTCTGCCTGAATCCGACCTCAACGCCATGATCGGCCGCATTCTTCCCTTCACCGCTATCCTCGTCCCCTTCTGGCTGGTGAAAACCATGGTCAGCTGGAAAGAAACCTTCGAAGTATTTCCCGCCATCGCCGTCGTCGGCACCTCGTTTGCTCTCACCCAGTTCTTCTGGTCGAACTACGTCGACAGCAATCTGGTCGACATCATGGGCGGCGTGGTCTCGATCGTCGCCGTCTTGATTTTCCTCCGCTTCTGGAAGCCGAAAAAGATCTGGCGTTTCGATTATGACGACAAGACGCCTCCGCTTCCTCCTCCGACCGACAAGATCACCGACGACATGGGCGGCGAATGGGCCGCGGAAAAGTTCGATGGATTCGTCAAAACCCGTTCCTACACGGCCGGCCAGGTCCTGAAAGCCTGGATGCCTTTCGCCATTCTCTCCCTCTTCGTCCTCCTCTGGGGATTGCCAAAGATAAAGCTAGCCATGAACCAGGCCACCACGCCCGCCTTCCGCGTCGTGCTTGCGAACGGCAAAGTGCGCCCCGGGCCGCCCGGATGGGACG